>ERZ1026950.459-NODE-459-length-18862-cov-6.104429_pt1 | contig 18862 bp, 16 predicted proteins | sample MGYA00519302_ERZ1026950 | MGnify/ENA primary metagenome ERZ1026950 (study PRJEB26926, sample SAMN06164747) | human gut metagenome | biome: ENVO:00009003; feature: ENVO:2100002; material: ENVO:00002003 | host: Homo sapiens | place: USA | collected 2012 ... | reverse complement strand
CTGCACACCTCGCCGAACCACCAATTTCCCACCGGCGCGGTGACGCCCATCGGCCGCCGCCAGAGCCTGCTGCGCTGGGCGGAGGCGCGGGAGGGCCGCTATATCATCGAGGACGATTACGACAGCGAGTTCCGCTTCACGCTGCGCCCCATCCCCACGCTGCAAAGCATCGACCGCGCGGGGCGCGTGATCTATGTCAACACCTTCTCGCGCACGCTCGCGCCCTCGCTGCGCATCAGCTATATGGTCCTGCCCAAGAGCCTGACCGAGCGCTACCGCGCGCAGCTCGGCTTCTACTCCTCCACCGTGCCGGCGATGGAGCAGTATACGCTCGCGCGTTTTTTGGACGAGGAGTATTTTGAAGCGCACATCAACCGGATGCGCAAGTCCTACCGCGCGCAGCGCGACGCGGTTATCGACACCATTCTGCAAAGCCCGCTCGGCGAGCACTGCCGGGTGTCCGGTGAGGACGCGGGGCTGCACTTCCTTCTGACGATCGACACGAAATGCACCGACCATGTGCTGCGTGCCGACGCCGAGGGGCGCGGCGTGCGGCTCTCCTTCCTCTCGGATTTTGCCCTGCGTCCCGGCTCCGCGCCGCAGCACACGCTGGTCATCCATTACCCCGGCATCGACCTTGGACGGCTTCGCTCGGCGCTGTCCATTCTGGAGGCGCTGCTGTATTTCCGCGACTGGAAATACAAGGGCAGAAAATGAACTCCGTGTAAACATTTCTATAATCCGCTAAAATATTTATATAAATCTATTGACAAAAGTTTTTGCTGTGCTATGATACGGTACAGCAAGGAAAACCCCGGTAAGGAGGTGCATGATGAAAAAGAATCTATACAGCCTGACGCTCTCGGACGAGGTGGTGCGGGAGGTCGACGCGCTGGCGCACCGGCTGGGCACGAACCGCTCGGCGCTGGTGAACCGCATTCTGTCCGAGTACGTCTCTGTCCCTACGCCGGAGCGGCGCATCAACGATATTTTCGAGGCCATCGAGGCGCTCGTTTCCCCCTCGCGCGAGCTGGTGCCGTTTTTCGCACCGAACTCGCAGTCCATGTCGCTCAAATCGAGCCTCGCCTACAAGTACCGTCCGACGGTCAAGTATGAGGTCGATCTCGGCGGCGGCGAGGATACGCTGGGCACGCTCAACGTCGTGTTCCGCACGCAGTCGGCGGAGCTGATCGCCGCGCTGACGGACTTCTTCCGTCTGTGGGCGCGTATCGAGAATGTCTGTCTCGCGCCGGCGCTCGGCGGCACGATCGCCTGTTCGCTCTACGACGGGCGCTTCGTCCGTCCGCTCGCCATGCCGCGCGGACACGCCCGCTCGGCGGAGGACATCGCCGGCGCCATCAGCGCCTATGTGCAGCTCTTCGACCGCCTGCTCAAGGGCTATCTGAGCGGCGATCTGAGCGCCAAGGACGTGGAGCTGGCCTACCGCGGCGACCTGCGGGGCCGCGGGCTTCTGATTTAAGCGATTCGCAGTTTTGTCAATAGAGGTGAATTTATATGAACGCTGAAAAATATACCCAGAAAACGCTGGACGCCGTCAAGACCGCGCAGAGCATGGCACAGGAGAACGGCAACCAGTATCTGACCCCCGAGCATCTGCTCTATGCCCTTGTCGATCAGGACGGCGGACTCATCGCGTCGCTCTTCGGCAAGATGGGCGTGGACTGCGACGGCCTGCTCTCCGAGCTGGACACGCTGATCCGGCGTCTGCCGAAGGTCTCCGGCGGCAGCGGCGAGGTGTACGCCTCACCGGAGACCGGCAAAATTCTGAATCTCGCCGAAAAGACCGCCGAGAAGCTGCACGACGATTATATCTCCGTCGAGCACCTGATGCTCGCCATCTTCTCCGAGGGAACGAGCGACGTCAAGCAGCTGCTCCAGAGCCACGGCATCACGCGCAGCCGCTTTACCGACGAGCTGAGCAAGGTCAAAACCGCTCCCGTGACCTCGGACAATCCCGAGGAGACCTACGACGCGCTCAAGAAATACGGCACCGACCTTGTCGAGCGCGCCCGCAGCAAGGAGCTTGACCCCGTCATCGGCCGCGATGCGGAGATCCGCAACGTCATCCGCATCCTGTCGCGTAAAACCAAGAACAACCCTGTGCTCATCGGCGAGCCGGGCGTCGGCAAGACCGCCATCGCCGAGGGCCTTGCCCAGCGCATAGCCGACGGCAACGTGCCCTACAAGCTCAGGGACAAGGAGGTCTACCTCCTCGACCTCACGGCCCTCGTCGCGGGCACGCAGTTCCGGGGCCAGTTTGAAAGCCGCATGAAGGGCCTCATTGAGGAGGTCAAGAAGCTCGGCAACATCATTCTGGTCATTGACGAGGTGCATAATCTCGTCGGCGCGGGCGATGCGGAGGGTTCCATGAACGCCGCCAATATCCTCAAGCCCGCGCTTTCGCGCGGCGAGATCCAGGTCATCGGCGCGACGACCTTCAACGAGTACCGCAAACACATCGAAAAGGACGCCGCGCTTGAGCGCCGCTTCCAGCCCGTCACCGTCGCCGAGCCAACCATTGAACAATCCATTGCCATCATCCGCGGCATCAGCCACTATTATGAGACGTTCCACGGCGTTGTGATCTCCCCGGAGATCGCGCGGCAGGCCGTCCTGCTCTCCGAGCGCTATATCACTGACCGTTTCCTGCCGGATAAGGCCATCGACCTCATCGACGAGGCGTGCTCGGACGTGAACCTCAAGAATAAGAACATCGGCCGGCTCGAAGCGCTCAAAAAAGAGCACGCCGATTATGATCTGGAGCTTTCCATGCTCACGGAGAACGCCGAAAAGACGCAGGACGATTACGCCCGCATGGCGGAGCTGCGCAGCCGCAACCTGCAGCTCGATTCCGAGATCACGGAGCTGGAAAAGCTGCCGAAGCCCGCGCTGACCATCGACAATCTGGCCCGTATCATCGAGCTCTGGACGAAGATCCCCGCCAGCAAGATCCGCGCGCAGGAATACGAGCAGCTTCTGAACCTCGACGCGGAGCTGAAAAAGCACATCGTCGGGCAGGACGAGGCCATTGCCTCCGTCGTGTCCGCCATCCGCCGCTCCCGCGTCGGCATTCAGGTCAAAAAGCACCCGGTTTCGTTTATCTTCGTCGGCTCGACCGGTGTCGGCAAGACGGAGCTGGTCAAGCGCCTTGCCAGCGAGATGTTTGAATCGGTCGAATCGCTCATCCGGCTCGATATGTCCGAATACATGGAAAAGCACAGCGTTTCGAAGATCATCGGTTCGCCCCCCGGCTATGTCGGCTATGACGAGGCCGGTCAGCTGACCGAAAAGATCCGCCGCCGTCCGTATTCCGTCATTCTGTTTGACGAGCTGGAAAAGGCCCATCCGGACGTGCTGAATATCCTGCTTCAGATCCTCGATGATGGCCGCATCACCGACGCGCAGGGCCGGGTCGTCAACTTTGAGAACACGATCATCATCATGACCTCCAACGCAGGCTCCAACCAGAAGGGCGGCAGCGTCGGCTTTGGCCGCAGTCTGACCGAGCAGTCGAAGGAGAAGGCCATGAAGGCGCTGGGCGAGTTCCTGCGCCCTGAATTCATCAACCGTGTCGATGAGATTGTCTGCTTCAACCAGCTGAGCGAGGACAATTTCCGCGGCATCGCGGACATCATGCTCGCGGAGCTGCAGCAGTCGCTGGAGGGCCGCGGCATTGCATTCACGTGGGACGAGAGCGTCAAGGATTATCTCGTCAAAAAGTCCTACTCCGTGGCCTACGGCGCGCGCAACCTCCGCCGCGCCATCCAGACCGACCTCGAAGACCCCATCGCCGAGCGTATCATCAAAAGCTATGTCGACCCCTTCCGCTCTATCAAAGCGACCTGCGAGGGCGGAACGATCAAGCTGGAAACCATATAATCAAAAATGCGCCTGACGGAGCCGCCGGGCGCATTTTTTCGGCTGGCCAGGCAGTACGGATTTGCCCAGAGGCGCCTGTACAGACCGACGAAAAGCCGCCGGCATGGCTGCCGGCGGCTTTCCTTGAGAGAAAAAGAGAAAAGAGAGGAGAAATGGATGAATGTCTATTTAAAAGGCTGCTGTTGGCTCTCCACGAAGATTTCCGTGAAGCAGCTTCCTTATGCTCCAAGGATACCGGATTTTGGCCGGTTTGTGGTGAACAGTTTGTAAACGAAGTATAAAGAAATCCTGAAATTCCGCAGCTGCAACCGGCAGTTGACAGATTTTCCGGCAAACTTGCTGGCGTGCAACCGCATGATCTCGTAGAATAGCGGCATCGATCCCAAATCACAGGAGGAAGAAAACCATGATCTTTGCAGACAAATTGATCGCTCTGCGGAAAAAGGCGGGCTGGTCGCAGGAGGAGCTTGCGCAGCAGCTGAATGTTTCGCGGCAGTCCGTATCCAAATGGGAGGGCGCGCAGTCCGTCCCCGACCTTGATAAGATCGTCCAGCTGAGCCGCATCTTCGGCGTCAGCACAGATTACTTATTAAAGGACGAACTGGAGGAGCAGGAGCCTGCGCCCAGCCTTCCCGAGCAGCCGCAGCGCCGCCGCGTGAGCATGGAGGAGGCCTCGCGTTATCTGGAACTGCGCCGCGCTGCCGCGCCGAGGCTGGCGCTGGCCACGTTTTTGTGCGTGATCTCACCCATTGCGCTGATCCTGCTCGGCGGACTGAGCGAATATACCGCCCACATCACGGAAAATGCAGCGGCTGGTATTGGCCTCAGCGTACTGATCGTTCTGGTCGCCGCCGCGGTCGGAATTTTCCTGACGTGCGGCGCAAAGGCAAAGGCATTCTCGTTTCTGGAAACCGAGCCGTTTGAAACGGAATACGGCGTGAGCGGCATGGTCAGGCAGCGGCAGCAGGACTTCCAGCCCACGGCGAACCGTCTGAACATGATCGGCACGATCCTGTGCATCATGTCCGTCCTGCCGCTGTTTCTGGCGATGTGCCTTTCCGGCTCGGATCTCATGTACATCGGCGCGGTGTGCCTGCTGCTGGGCTTTGTCGCGCTGGCCTGCATCGTGTTCGTCTACGCCGGAACGCAGACCGCCGCGATGGAAAAGCTGCTGGAAGAGGGCGACTACACCCGCCAGAGAAAGTCCAAAAGCCGCCTGATCGGCACGGTCAGCGTCTGCTACTGGCTGGTCGTGACAGCCATTTTCATGTTTTACACCTTCGGGCCGTATGGCAACGCGCAGGCAAAATACAGCTGGTTCATCTGGGCGATCGCGGGTATCCTGTACGGCGCCGTAATGGCTGTGCTGCGGTTGGTCGGACAGGGCGAAAAAAAGAAATAAAAAGCACTTGACTCTGACACTGTGTCAGGCTGTATGCTGTCGGGGAGCTCAAAAAAAATCAGCACGGAGGTACCGTAATGCTGAAAATCGGATTATTTTCAAAACTGTCCAGAGTCAGTATCCGTATGCTGCGCTACTACGACGAGATCGGCCTGCTGCACCCGGCGTATATTGATCCGGAATCGGATTACCGCTATTACCGCGAGGATCAGCTGCCGCAGATCGGCTGGATCACGGCCCTGCGGGACATGGGCTTTTCCCTCGCCGACGTGTGCCGCATGACCGAGATCGGCCATGACGCGGAAAAGCTCGCGCCGTACTTTGAAACAAGACGGCGCGAGCTGGAAGCCGACGCGGCAAAAACAGCGCGGCAGCTGCTGCTTCTGGAATCAGCCCGAAACCGGCTGGGAAAGGAAGACATCATGCAGTACAATGTGACCATCAAGACCATCCCCGAACGCTATGCGGCCTGCGTCCATACGATCATCCCGCGCTATTCGGAGGAAGGAAGCGTCTGGAAGACGCTCTGCGAGGAGACGGACGGGATGCGCCTCGTCCCGGACGAGCCGTGCTATTGCGCCGTGACGTTCCTCGACGGGGAATACAAGGAACGCGACGTGGAGATCGAAGCGTGGAAGACCGTCAAGGGCAGCTATCCCGATACAGCGCACGTGAAATTCAGAACGCTCCCCGCTGTTACCGTCGCAAGCTGCACGTTCCGCGGCCCGTATGAAAGGATCGGCGAGGTCTACGCGGCCATCGCCGCGTGGATCGCGGATAACGGCTATGAATGCGACGGCCCGATGTTCAACATCTACCACGTCAGCCCGCACGAAACACAGAACCCTGAAGAATTCGTCACCGAAGCCTGCTACCCGGTGCGCAAACAATAAGGCGTTCGCGCGCAGCGCGGAAAAAGCTCCTCGTATCATGGCCTGCATGATAAGGGGAGCTGCCTTTCAGCGGATGCGCACGCGTCCGTTACCGGCTGTGCTCCTCGGCGCAGCAGTCGATGGCGAGGACGGTGCACAGGGCGATCAGCGCGTCCTGCGGGTCGAATACCTCTAACGCGTAGCGGTCGCCGAGGGTCAGGAAGGCGCGGGAAATGGCCGCGACGCGGCGGCCGTTTTGCGTGATCTCGTAGTCCAGACTCATAAAGTCGCCCTCAATCTCCCAGCCCAGCTCGTCCAGAGAATAGCTGCGGGAAAAGAACGCAAAATTCCGCGTCAGGTCGTATTCCCGCCCGCCGATGGTCAGCGCATAGGTACACGGCAGCGAAAACGGCACGTGCTGCACGGCGGCGGCCTGCCGCCCGGAGGCGTCCTGCACGATCAGCTTTTTGCCGAAATTGAAAAACTCGCGGTCCGCGCTGTAGACAAGGTTCTCGTTTTCGTCCCAGATATCAAAGTGGTCAAACGACAGAAATTCCTCTTTTAAATAAAAAATCATGGTAGTCTCTCCCTTCTGATGGGTTGGACGAATTCTGTGCAAAAGAGTTCCGGCTGGAAATCAGCTTTCATCTATGATATAATAAATAGACTTTCAGCACAAGGAGTTTTTCCCATGACAAACAAAGAGATCGGCGAGCTGCGGCGCCGCATGAAGCCTGACCGCACCAATCTGACCGCTGTTTACGGCTGCTATGTCGCGTCCAGCGGCGAGGTTCTGTCCACGTTCCGGGAGCCGTTCGGCCTGATGACGGAGGAGGACAGGGAAAAATATCTGGCGATCTTCCGCCGCGCGCTGTCCGGCACGCCGGATAAGAACCTGCTCGACCTCTCGTTCACCACAAAGCAGGTCGCCGATTCCGACGAGCACCGGCTGCTCATGCGCCTGCGCGAGACGGCGCTGGACGACGAGGAGGCGCGGCAGAAGCTGTTCCAGACCATCATCGGCGCGGTCAGCTTTGAAGAAAACTTCCTGATCCTGCTGGCGCATGAGCGCTACGACGTGCCGTTCAAGGCGAAAGACGGCGCGAAGCTCGACGACGGCAGCGAGGTCTTCTCCTATTTTGTCTGCGCCGTCTGCCCCGTCAAGCCGGGCAGGGAGCTTCTGAGCTACATTGCCGAGGAAAAGACCTTCCACAACCGCTCGGCAGGCTGGGCCGCCGGTATGCCGGAGGCCGGCTTCCTCTTCCCCGCCTTTGACGGACGGCGGACAAATCTGTATAACTGCCTGTTCTACACGCATTCCTCCGGCGCGGACAATCAGCCGCTCATCGACGCGCTGTTCCATGTCCAGCCGCCGATGCCCGCAGACGAGCAGCGCGACACCTTCAGCGGCGTGCTGCGCAATGCGCTGGACGACGAATGCTCGCTTGCCGTCGTCCAGCAGGTGCGGCAGGAGATCAAGGACCGCATCGACGCGTGGCAGGAGGCAAAAAGCGACGATCCGCTGGTCGTCAGCGGCGACGAGCTGAAGGACGTGCTGGAGAGCTGCGGCGTGTCGGAGGACAAGCGGATACAGTTCGGCGCGCAGTTCGACGAATCCTTCGGCGGCGGCGCGGTGCTCAACCCCCGGAACCTGATCGACGTGAAAAAGTGCGTTGTCAAGACGCCGGATGTGTCCATCACCGTCAACCCCGAGCGGCCCGATCTCATCGAGACGCGCACGCTCGGCGGCGTCCGGTACATCCTCATCAAGGCCGACGAGGGCGTCGAGCTCAACGGCATCGATCTGGCGGAAGAGGCTGAGTAGGCCCCCGCACGGTTTGGCCTCCCCTTTCAGCAGAGCCTTTGAAAACAGACGAAACCCTCTGCGCAGCATTTAAGCGGCAGAGGGTTTTGCGATATGATATGTACTTATTCCTTGACTGTGCCGTCGGCGTTGAAGACGGGGAGCTTGTTGAGGTAGACGATGTCCTTGCGCGCCTGCGCGTCGCCCTCGGCGAGGACGGCCATGCGGCCCGCGACCGTGCCGCCTGCCTTTTCGACCAGCTCCTCCATCGCACGAAGCGATTCGCCGGTAGAGATCACGTCGTCGACGATCAGCACGCGCTTGCCGCGGATCTTATCGGCCTCTTCGCCGGACAGGTACAGGTCCTGATCGTGCTGGGTCGTGATGGAGCGGACCGTCACGTGCAGCGGGCGGGGCATATAGACCTTTAGGCCCTTGCGGGCGACGAAATATTCCTTCGCGCCGGACTGGCGGGCCATCTCGTGGATGAGGGGGATGCTCTTGGCCTCAGCCGTGAGCAGATAATCATAGTCCTTCGGCGCTCTGGCCAGCAGCTCGCGCGCGCAGGCGACGGTGATCTCCGCGTCGCCGAACATGACGAACGCGCCGATATACAGATCGTCGGATACCTTGCACAGCGGCAGATCCCGGTCAAGACCGGCAATGTTCATTCTATATTTCATGCAGAATCTTCTCCTTCATATCCTTCATGCGTCGGGTCGTTCCCAAAAAAGTATTATACCGGCCAAACGGCTGCTTGTCAATTCCTTCTTCCGTCCTGTTTTTTTCGCCATTGGCGAAAACGACACATTTTTTGTGCAGTAGTGTGAATTTTCCGTGAACTTTTTTGTCGGTGTCGACTCTTGTATTTATAGGCGCTTTCCTCTATAATCAATCTGTCAGAAAGTCAGGCGGGCTAAAAAACTTTTGCCCGCCCGCGAGAAAAAGAAAGGATGGTTTCCCTACATGAACAATTTTTTTAAAGTGAAGGAACACGGCTCGACCGTGCGCACCGAGATCATGGCCGGTGTGACGACCTTCATGGCAATGGCCTACATTCTGATGGTCAACGCCGGTATGTTCTCCAGCCTCGGCACTGTCAGCTACGGCGCGATCTACATCGCGACCGCCATCTCCGCCGTCATCGGCACCGTTCTCATCGGTCTGCTGTCCAACCTGCCGCTGGCGCAGGCTTCCGGCATGGGCCTGAACGCATTCTTCGTCTACACCGTCTGCTTCACCTTCGGCCTGAGCTACGCAAACGCGCTGGTTCTCGTCCTGGTTGACGGCATCGTCTTCGTCCTGCTGACCGTCACCGGCCTGCGCAAGATGATCTTTGACGCCATCCCGGCCGCTGTCAAGACCGCGATCTCCGCCGGTATCGGCCTGTTCATCGCGTTCATCGGCCTGCAGAACGCCGGTATCGTCGTGGACGACGGCGCAACGCTCGTCAATCTCTCTTCCTTCAACGTCTTCTCCGGCTCCGCGACATGGGCCAACATCTTCCCGATGCTCCTGACCATCATCGCGGTCTTCGCCATCGGCGCAATGTCCAAGAAGAAGGTCAAGGGCGCTGTTCTGTGGGGTATGCTCGGCGGCGCAGTTCTCTACTACGTCATCGGCCTCATCACGATTCCTGATTTCTATGCTACCGCTGTCGCTCCCAACCTGACCTCCGATTTCTTCAGTGCATTCAAGGAGTTCGGCGCACAGGCGTTCGGCAAGGTCTTCACCGAAGGCTTCAACTTCAGCCCGTACATTGCCGAGCACGGCATGAGCAACTTCATCGTTATGTTCCTCACCACCATGCTTGCATTCTGCATGGTCGATATGTTCGATACCCTTGGCACACTGTACGGCGCCTGCGCTGCCGGTAATATGCTGACCAAGGACGGCAACGTCCCCAACATGGACAAGGCCATGCTGGCTGACGCCATCGCCACCTGCTGCGGCGCTGTCTGCGGCACCTCCACCGTCACCACGTTCGTCGAGTCCTCTGCCGGCGTTGCCGAGGGCGGCCGCACCGGTCTTGCCTCCATGGCGACTGCTGCTCTGTTCTTCATCGCGATGTTCCTTGCGCCTGTCGCACAGCTCATCCCGACCTACGCCTGCGCTGCGGCTCTGATCTATGTCGGCGTTCTCATGATGGCGAATGTCCGCTCCATCGACTGGGACGATCCCGCCGCTGCGGTTCCCGGCTTCATGACCGTCGCGTTCATGCCGCTGACCTACAACATCTCCTACGGCATCGCATTCGGCCTCATTTCCTATGTCTTCATCAAGATCTTCACCGGCAAGATCAAGGAGATCAATGCTGGCACCTGGGTCATCACGATCCTCTTCGCCCTCATGTTCTTCCTCACCCGCTGATCAAGCTTCCCCACGGGCGCGCCTCACGGCGCGCCCGGTTTTTCTATGCTCGAAAGGGTTTACAAAACGTACATATTTTTTCTCTTGACTTTTTCGGGTCGATTCGCTATGATACTGTTTCACCAGAAAAGAGGAGGCGTTTTTCATGGACAAACAGCCGTATATTGTCGGCGTCGGCGCTGCGAATGCAGACCTCAACGGCGCGTCCCTTGCGCCCATCCATCTGCGTGATTCCAATCCCGGCCACATCAGCCTGTCCGCCGGAGGCGTGACGCGCAACGTGTGTGAAAACCTCGCCCGGCTGGGCGCGGATGTCAAGCTTTTGAGCTGCGTGGGCGATGATACCTTCGGCGCGTTCATCCGCCGCTCCTGTGAAGACGCCGGGATCGACGCGTCCCATCTGTATGCGGCAAGGGGCGCAAGCTCCTCCATGTATTTGTCCATTCTGGACGCGGATGGCGATATGCTGGTCGGTATGTCCGATATGCGCATTGTCCAGCAGGACATGCCGGAGGATTACCTGCCGTCGAAAAAAGCGCTGATCCAGGGCGCGGATGTTGTCACCTGCGACCCCTGCATGGGTGAAAAAACGCTGCTGCAGCTGCTGGACCTGTGCACGCCGGGGCAGATCATCTGCGTTGACCCTGTTTCGTGCGCGTATGCGCGTGTCGTTGCGCCGTTCATCGGCCGCTTCCACACCGCCAAGCCCAACCGCATGGAGCTTGGAATTCTGGCCGGAATGGAAATTCAGTCCGACAGCGATCTGGAACGCGCGGGCGAGGCCGTTCTGAACAAGGGCCTCCGGCGGCTGTTCGTCAGCCTCGGCGCGGAGGGCTGTTTGTACATGGACGACACCGGCACGGTCCTGCGCCGCAAATTAAGACCGGCAAAAATGGTCAATGCCTCCGGCGCGGGTGATTCCTTTGCCGCCGCCATGCTGTACGCCACGCTCCATGGCTTCGACGTTAAAAAGACGCTGGATTATGCCATGGCTGCGGGCATTGCCGCCGTCTCGCACGAGCGGACGATCAACCCGAACATGAGCATTCCCCTGCTCGAAGAAATTCTGCTGGCGCACCGCATCTGATCTTGTACACCCATCTGAAAGGAGTTATTCATATGAATCTGAAGGATTATCTGTCTGTTACCCCTGAAATTCAGGAGGCCATCGACGCGGGCAAGCCCGTCGTCGCACTGGAATCCACCATTCTGAGCCACGGTATGCCCTATCCGCAGAACGTGGAGTTCGCGCACAAGGTCGAAGAGATCGTCCGCGCAGAGGGCGCTGTCCCCGCGACGACCGCGATCATGGGCGGCAAGCTGAAGGTCGGTCTGAACGCTGAAGAGCTGCTCGTTATGTGCAAGGCTGAGGGCGTCGGCAAGGTCAGCCGCCGCGATGTGGCTGTGTATCTGGCAACCGGCATGACCGGTGCGACCACTGTTGCGACCACCATGATCATCGCCTCCATGGCAGGCATCCGTTTCTTCGCCACCGGCGGCATCGGCGGCGTGCACCGCGGCGCGGAAAAGACCATGGACATTTCCGCCGACCTGCAGGAACTGGCCAACACCCCCGTCTGTGTCGTCTGCGCGGGTGCAAAGAGCATTCTTGATCTCGGCCTGACGCTGGAATATCTCGAGACGCAGGGCGTTCCTGTTCTGGGTCTGCGCACGGACGAGCTGCCCGCGTTCTATTGCCGCACCTCCGGCTTCAAGCTCGACTACAACTGCAAGGATGAGGAAACGGTCGCAAAGATCATGAAGGCCAAGTGGGACATCGGCCTCAAGGGCGGTGCCGTCGTCGGCAACCCGATCCCGGAGCAGTACGCGATGGATCCGAACTACATGAACGGCATCATCGACAAGGCTGTTGCACAGGCAAACGCCGAGCACATCCACGGCAAGGCCATCACGCCGTACCTGCTGGCGCACATCAAGGACATGACCGAGGGCAAGTCCTTCGCCGCCAATCTGGAGCTGGCCTACAACAATGCGCACGCAGCAAGCAAGATCGCTGTCGCCTATTCCAAGCTGTAATTCCCCAATACCACTACGGGCGTGCCAACTGGCGCGCCCGTTTTTTCTATGAAGCTCCGCGCGGCAACGGAAGATGTTTCAGCCCGCAGAAAACAGGAAGCCGCTGCGCAGCGACTGCGCCAGATGGAAGCGGCGCGCTGCTGTTTCGCCTTCGAAGCGGATATCGGCGAACGGGCCGTCTATGGATACGATGCGGCCCATGCCGTATTTTTTATGCCGGATGACGCTTCCCGGTATGAATGTCTGCGCGTCCGGCAGCTGCGCTGCTGCAGGTGCGTCCGGCAGCTGGAAGACCTCCGCGCGGCTCCGTTCGAGCAGCATCCGACCCGCCTGCATAAGGCTGTCGCCGTCCGGAAAGGCAACGAGCAGCTCGTCCTCGCACTGCGCCAGAATGCTCCCCTCGCCGCGCGTTTCGTGGCGGTAGCGCAGGCCGCAGGCGTTTTCCGGCACGATGGCGGCAAAATCATCCTTCGCGCACACCGGAACGGGCAGATATCCCCGCGCCTCGCGGATGAACGCAGACGGCGCATCCGGGTATTCAAACAGCGTCAGCTCATCCTTCGCACGCGTCATTGCCACGTAAAAGAGTCTGCGGTCCTCCTCATATACCCGGCGCTCATCCTCCGTTCCGTCTGCCGCGTCCGGCCGGGACGGAAGCACGCCGTCATGGACGTCCAGCAGATACACCCGCTCGTATTCCAGCCCCTTGCTCGAATGGATCGTCGAAAGCGTCAGCAGCGCGTCCGGTGCGTCCTCATGCGTGCGGATGGTCTGCCGCAGCGTGTCCATCCGGGCAAGAAACGCCTCCGCCGACGGCTCCCGCGCGGCAAGCATCTGCAGGATGAAATATTTCCCGGGATCGAGCCGCCGTTCGGTCACAAAGCCACCGTAGCCCAGCGTGCCCCAGATCGTGCGCATCAGCACTTCTCCGGGCAGCGTTTGCAGCTGCTCAAGGCCCGCCTTTACGCGCCGGACGCGTTCGCGGCCCTCGTCCGAAAGCCCGGTCTGCGCAAGCAGACAGTCCAGAATGGGCGCGTGCGTGCGCGCGCTCTGCACGCAGGCGGCCTGCGCCGCCTCCTTGGAAATGAGAGCGCCGAATTTATAGTAAATGCGCAGAAAGCGCTCCGCGTCGTCCGGCGCTGCGGCGAAGCGCAGGATGTCCTGCACGTCGCAGACGATGCGGTGGGTAAAGAACGTGTCGTCAAAGCTGCGGCAGCGGTACGGAAGCCCGGCGCGCTCCAGCGCGTCGATGAGCGGAAGGGCGCTGTCGTTGTTTCGGTACAGGACGGCAAACGGCGCGCGCCGCTCCCCTGCCAGCGCCAGCAGATAGCGGTACTGCGCCTGCCGGGAGGCTGCGTGCGCAAGGCGCACCCGGCAGCCCTTCGCCCTTGTCGCGCGGATGGTTTTGGGGTAACGATCCCGGTTCCCCCTGATGAATGCGCCCGCCAGCCGCAGAATTTCCGGCGTGGAGCGGTAATTGTCCTCCAGCAGCAGCGTCTTTGCGCCCGGCCAGACCGAAGAAAAGCGCAGCAGTGCCTCCGGATAGGCCGCGCGGAAGCCGTAGATGCTCTGATCCTCGTCGCCGACCATGAAGAGGTTCCCGGTTTTCTTTGCCAGCAGCTCAATGATCGCGTGCTGCACGCGGGACGTGTCCTGCGATTCGTCGACGCAGAGATAGGGGTAGCGCGCCTGAAACTCCGCCAGAATTTCAGGCTGCTTTCTGAGGATCGCCAGCGCGTAGGCCATCTGGTCGTCGTAATCCATCTGCCGCGCCTCGCGCAGCGCAGCGCAGTAGTGCGCGTACAGCTCAGAAAAGCGCGGCAGGCCGAAGTCCTGCGCAGCGATCTCGTCCGCCGACAGCATCATATTTTTACAATAGGTGATCGCCGTGCGCACCTCGCGGATGGTGCTGTCGGTTGGATAGTCCCCGTTCAGCGCCTGATAGATGCGCCCGACCAGCGCGGCAAGCTCGCCGGCGTTTTCCTGCAGCACAAACGCCGGGCCGCGCTGCCATCCGCAGGCCTCGATGATCTTGGAAGACAGGCCGTTGATCGTGCGGAACTCCGGCGTCTGCCCGGCAAGCTCCGGGAAGCGCGCGGTAAAGCGCGTGCGAAGCTCCCGCGTGGCGGCGACGGTGTAGGTCACGGCCAGAATATGCGCCGGGTCGATGCCGCGGCACAGCGCCATATACCCGAGCCGCGTCACCAGCACCGTCGTTTTCCCGCTTCCGGGCACGGCCAGCAGCAGGACCGGCCCCTCCGTCTCGCGGACGGCGGCCTTCTGCTGTTCGCTGAACTGCGGCATATAGCGGGCGGTAAATTCCTCCGGCGTCATACGGTAAGCTCCAGCACGACCGGGCAGTGGTCGCTGCCGAACACGTCCGTGCGGATCTCCGATGACAAAACACGCGGCAGCAGGCGCTCGGAGACGATAAAATAGTCGATGCGCCAGCCTGCGTTGTTTTCCCTCGCGTGGAAGCGGTAGCTCCACCACGAGTATACACCCGCCAGGTTCGGGTGCAGGCGGCGGAACGTATCGGCAAAGCCGGAGGAAAGAAGCTCGGTCATTTTCGCGCGCTCCTCATCAGAAAAGCCCGCGTTCTGCCGGTTCGCCTTTGGGTTTTTGATGTCGATCTCCTCATGCGCGACGTTCAGATCGCCGCAGTAAACGACCGGCTTTTCCGCGTCCAGCCGCAGCAGATACGCGCGCAGCGCGTCTTCCCACTCCATGCGGTATGGAAGGCGCTTGAGGCCGTCCTGCGAATTGGGCGTATAGCAGCAGACGAGATAGAATTCCGGGTACTCCGCCGTGATGAGCCGACCTTCGTGGTCGTGCGCGTCAAGGCCCAGCCCATATTGGACGGAAAGCGGGGCCTGCTTCGTCAGAATCGCCGTGCCGGAATAGCCCTTTTTCTCGGCGGAATAAAAATAGCGGTGATAGCCGTCCAGCTCGAAGACGGCCTGCTCCGGCTGGAGCTTCGTCTCCTGCAGGCAGATCACATCGGCATTTTCCTGCGCACAGTAGTCAAGAAAGCCCTTGCCGAGACACGCCCGCAGGCCGTTGACATTCCAGGATACCAGTTTCATAGATACCTCCAGGTGAAAAAAATCTTCCCGTGGGCGGGAAGAGACAGAGTGTGAAAAGAGCTTGCGGATTTATGGGACAGTATGGGTTCGCCGCAGTCCTGTAGGGGCCGATGCCCACATCGGCCCGCTGGGAAACTGCGAATTTGCCGCAGATTTCCGTAAAACCGGTACATTCTGCGGGCGGACAGAGTCGTCCGCCCCTACAGGAGAGAGCGGGGGGCGTTGTAGGGGCCGACGACTCTGTCGGCCCAAAAAATATAACGAATTCGCCGAGAATTCCCGTAAAACCGGTGCAATCTGCGCGGGCCGATGTAGGCATCGGCCCCTACAACGAAATTTGGTGGTGCACACGGGGGTGCATCGGTCTATGCTTTTCGCCCCTGCCTGCTGCAACCCCTCAGTCAGGGGAGCCGTTATTCTGCTGTTTCCTCCGCGGCCGTTTCCGGCAGCTGCATATCGTCGAAGGCGTTCTGGGCGTCGTCGAAGATCACCTGTACCTCGGCGAACGCGTCCTGCAGGCGGGAAAGGCCGGTAGACAGGTCGGCAGCCAGCGCGGCGATCTCCTCGCCAGAATCCATGTAGCGGGTGCGCGCATCCTCGCAGAGGTTGGACAGCTGCGCGTAGATGCGCCGGGCGCGCACGGCGGCATTGCGCTCGGTCTGCTCGGCACGGCGGTAAGCGGTCAGCTCCTTTTCGGTGAGCGACGGCTCCTGCGCCGCCTCCGGTTCTTCTGATTTTTCCGGCTCTTCCGGCTGCGGCGCAGGCTCTGCCGGTTCCTCCGGCTGCGGGGCGGGGCGTATCAGAAGCTCCTGCCGGGCCTCTTCGGATTTTTTCAGCTGCTCAGCCAGATCAGAGCCTTCCTGCGCGAGCGCGTTCACCTGTCCGGAAAGCGCGTCGTTGTCCGCCTGTGCCTGCTCCAGACGCTTCTGCAGACCTGCCAGTTCGACCTGAAGGCGCGCATTTTCAGCGGCAAGCTTATCGCGCTCGTCGGTCAGCTTGCGCAGGGCCTTCTGGTGCTCAATGGATGTCGATTCGATATAATTGACAACGTCGGTGCGGTTAAAGCCGCTGACCGCCGTGCGGAACTTTGAAAAATCAGACACCTGTTGTTCCTCCTGATTTCCGATTTTGCCTCAGTATATCACAAAAAACGGCAAAAAACAACCTGCCCGCCGCCGCCTTTGCGGATTTCACGAATTGTTCACAGACAGTGGTTTTTCATTTGTATGATTGCAGATACGGGAAAAGACTGATATAATAGATTTTATCTGAAAGACAGTGAGGAAACGAAGCATGGAATACAACAAGCTGATCGCCGAGCTGCATACCGGCGACGATGTAGAGGGCTTTTATGTTCTGAAGGACGCGTTTTTGAAGACGACGGCGGCGGGAAAGCCGTTTTTGTCCGGCGTTCTGGCCGACCGCTCCGGCGTGATCGATCTGAAGGTCTGGGACTATTCCGGCCCCATCGGCGCGCGGCCGGACGATATCGGCCGCGTCGTCAAGATCCGTGGGCAGGTGTCGGAGTTCAAGGGTGCGCCGCAGCTGACGGCGGGCCGCATCCGCATGGCGGATGGGAACGACCAGTATGATCTTTCCGCCCTTGTGCCGACCGCGCCCATCGACGCGGACGCGCGTGTCGCGGAAATTGAGCGCATGATCGACTCCATGGAGGACAGGGAGTATCAGTCCGTTGCCCGCACGATGCTTGCGCGGCATCTGGACGCGTTCCGTTCCATCCCGGCGGCCAAGAGCGTCCACCACAGCTTTCTGTCCGGGCTTCTCATGCACACGTCCAATATGCTGCGGCTGGCGGATTTTCTGGCCGGGCTTTACGGGGAGATCATCGACCGGAGCCTGCTGCTGACGGGAACGCTGCTGCATGATTTTGCAAAGGAAAAGGAATTTACGTTTTCCGGCCTTGGGCTGGTCACGGATTACTCGCTGCCCGGCCAGCTGATCGGCCATCTGGTGATGGGCGCGCAGGAGGTGCAGCAGTGCGCGCAGGAGCTTGGCATTTCCGAGGAAAAGAGCCTGCTTTTGCAGCATATGATCCTCTCGCACCATGGCGAACCGGAGTTCGGCGCGGCTGTGCGCCCGATGTGCGCCGAGGCAGAGCTGCTCTCCGAGATCGACCTCATCGACAGCCGCATGGAGATCTACGCCGAGGCGCTGCAGGATCTGCCCGTCGGAAGCTTCTCCAACCGCATTTTCGCGCTGGACAAGAAAATCTACCGTCACGGGTGATGCGGTAAGAATGCCCGGCGGCAGGAGGCGATTGACAAATCGGCGATTTACTGGTATAACCTGAAATACATATTTAAAATTGATATGCCAGACGCAAAGACGCAGAGCGAAGCCCGATGAAACGCGGGTTCGCTCTGCGTTTTTGTTATGGCGCAAAAGGAGTCGAGAAGCATGGAGAAAACAGTCAGATTATTGGCGGCGGCAGGCGCAGCACGCGACCCGGCTGCTGCGGTCAGCATTCTGACGGCCAGAAAAACGGGGCTGCAGCGAAATGAAACACGCTGCAGCCCCGTTGACTATTCGATCAGACAGACGGCATGGGCGGCGATCCCCTCGCCGGAGCCGGTGAAGCCGAGGCGCTCCTCCGTCGTTGCCTTGACGCTGATGTTCCCAAGACCGGTATGCAGTGCGCCCGCGATATTCCGGCGCATCTGCTCGATATGCGGCGCGAGCTTTGGCCGCTGGGCGATGATGGTCGCATCGAGGTTGCCGAGGCGGTATCCGGCCCCTTCAAGCCTGCGGCTGACCTCGCGCAGCAGCTCCATGCTGTCCGCGCCGAGATAGCGGTCGTCGTTGTCCGGGAAGAGCTTGCCGATGTCGCCCATGGCCGCCGCACCGAGCAGCGCGTCCATGACGGCATGGACGAGCACATCCGCGTCGGAATGGCCGTCCAGCCCCTTTTCATACGGGATCGTCACCCCGCCCAAAATCAGCGCCCGGCCGGAAACCAGCCGGTGAACGTCGTAGCCGTGGCCGATCCTCATGCGTTTGCCCTCCGGCGCAGGATCAGCGCGGCCAGCTCCAGATCGAGCGGCGTTGTGATCTTCAGGTTCTCTTCATCGCCGTCGGTCAGCTGCACGGGCATACCGAGCGCCTCAACGGCGCTGCAGTCGTCCGTGAGCGCGATCCCCTGCTCCTTCGCGTTCTGCAGCGCTGCGGCAAGCAGATCGCGGTCGAAGACCTGCGGGGTCTGGACGGCGTAGAGCGTACTGCGGTCTGGCGTTTCATCGACCGCACCGCCGGTCGAGACTTTGATGGTGTCCTTGACGCGCACGGCAGGCGCCGCGGCGGCGAACTTCTTTGCCTTGGAAACAGCGCGGCAAATCACTTCGTCGGTCACAAGCGGGCGTGCGCCGTCGTGGAC
>ERZ1026950.395-NODE-395-length-20868-cov-12.310623_pt1 | contig 20868 bp, 37 predicted proteins | sample MGYA00519302_ERZ1026950 | MGnify/ENA primary metagenome ERZ1026950 (study PRJEB26926, sample SAMN06164747) | human gut metagenome | biome: ENVO:00009003; feature: ENVO:2100002; material: ENVO:00002003 | host: Homo sapiens | place: USA | collected 2012 ... | reverse complement strand
ATAGGTATAGATCCGGGTATAGATACCGGAGGATTGTCTATGATCCCGGAGAACGGAGAGATTAAGGTAATCATGACACCAAGGATATCAGCTAAAGGGGATATAGATCTTAGGGCCATATCAAGTTTCTTCCTTGACGCAGCGGATAAAATCCAAGAAGAAGGTGGGGGAACGCTGGCGATCGCCGTCGAGGACGTCCACAGCATCCACAACAGCTCAGCCGCCAGCAACTTCACCTTCGGCGGACGGCGCCGGGAGCCAAACGCGCTCTTCGCTATGATGGTGGAGATGATGGAGCGATACCACTCGCATCCGGACGTCAGGTTCATGTTCGAGGAGGTACAGCCAAAAACCTGGCAGAAGGAGCTTCATACGACAGCCGATCGGGTGTATACGGCGGCTAAGCTGGATACGAAAGCTACCTCCATCCGATGCGCCATACGCCTTTTCCCTTTGGTGTCTTTCGTAAAACCATGGTCAGGTAAAGGAGTTCAACCTACCAAAATACAAGATGGAATGTGCGATGCTACGCTTATAGCCGAGTATATTAGACGTAAGTTTAAGTTATTTTAATACTATTAAGCGTTTGTTGTATTTGAATTAATATAATTATGATTACATTTGCAATGTAATATAAAGGTTGTTCATTATGTTATTTAAGTGCTTGTCGAAATCATTGAATGAGAAGTTAAGTAAATTAGAATTGGTTGTTAAAAATGCCGGATCTAATTCACTCTATAAGAATATTAAGATAGATATCATCAATAGTCTAGCTTATATTACTTCCGTAAACGCCAAGGTATGTGTTATAGAGAAGCTGGAAGTGGAGTCTGATTCTAACTTCTCTTTCTTGGTTGAGGCAAGCTCTTTCATCAGGTTTGTAAAAAAACAGAAGAATGGCGAGATTAAGATCGTGCTTTCCGATAAGAAGGACAGTATTACCATATACTACGCTTCTGGTGAGTATAGTTGTCCGGCTTTTGACGTAAATACCTTCCCTGTGGTATATAAGATCCCTGATGGAGGTATTAATGTTAAGATGAATGATTATGTATCGGTCCTTAACAAGGCCAGTAATTATACGGAGATCAACGAGCTTTATCCTTGCATAGAGAATGTGGTCATTGATATTGATGATATTAATATTAATATAGTAAGTACTGACAGGAATACTATTTACAGGTATTTTATCCCTAATCAGGATAAGGTAGAGAAGGTATTTATCCCGGTATCAAACGCCTCCTCTTTATTACTTGATAAACATATAAATAAGTCATTAGATACGTTGTCTATCAAAGTAGATGATACTAGGACTTACTTCTCTACCCCTGATATGGATATGTATGAGATTCACTTTGACGGTAATTATCCTAACTGGAGGTTCGTGGACGAGCATTTTGTCAAAACAAGTACCTATGTCTTTGATAAGGATCTACTCGTCCAGGCCCTCCAGAATAATATCAAGGTAAATGAGTTCGATCATTGTAGATTGATATTCACTGAAAAAGGATGCGGTATTATGTCAGAGAACCCTATGTCTGGAAGATCTTGTAAGGAAAGGCTTACGGCTTTATCGCATAACGGTAATGATATTATATGCGATGTGCTATGTGGTAGGTATCTTGGTATAGTTAAAAGCATACCATGGAATAGGATCGTTATCGAGCATGACCATAAATCTCATTTCAACAAGATTTATGGGGAGGATAATAAGAATGAGTATTTCTTATCATCATCAATTATTGTTTAATTTTTAAATATATATAATATGGGAGTTCGTGAAAATTCGCTAGGATCTAATAATCACTACTTTAAGATAAGTGGTAGTGGAGTTCTTTATCAATCATCCAAGGAGCCTAAAGAAGGTTATGAGGAACATGTGAATGATAAGACCGGGGCTGTATCTTATTGGAAAGTATTTTGGAATGGTATAGAGGGATATTTATCAGATATTGAGATAAGGGAGGTTGACTATAACGGGGCAAAAACTAAATACGTAGCTATAAAAATAAGCGATGACGAAGGAAACTATATTATAAATGTTCCTTTGATGACTCAAAAAGGAGGTATTAATAATTATGTTAAGTCATTGGTGAGATACTTGCCTAATATTGATCTAAAGCGTAAGGTGGTAATCAATCCAGCTCACGCTAGGAAAGGAGATCAATATGCCCCGGGTAATTTTTTTATCTCATATGCTAGGGAAACTCCTGATGGAAGGGATGAGCTTATACAGCAATATTATAAGAATGGTCAGAATGGATGGCCTGACAGAGTTGAGAGTACTGATATAATGGGGAATAAGAAGTTTGATTATACTGCCCAAGATGCTTTCGCCTATCAGGTACTTAATAAATACATTCAAAGCATTAAGACAGATGGGGTGAAACCCGCTCAGTCGGCAAGCCAAAACAACGTTGGTGAGGCTACAACGCAAACGCCCCCACCGTCATATCAGCCGCAAGCCCAGCCGCAGACGCCTCCTCCATCATACCAGCAGGCTCCGCCTCAGACAGCCCAAGCTCCTTCTTTTGGAGGTCAGCAACAACCTCCTCAATATCCTCCTTTTGGAGACGATAGTGACCTACCTTTTTGATTAACTAATTGAAAATGAATAATTTAATGGAAAGTAATTTTAATATATCTACTAAAGTGAACCGTGTCTCGATGCCTACCCAAAATAAGGTAGATACGGTTATGAAGAACTTAGGGCATCGACCTTGTGTAGCGTATTCCGAGGAAAAGAATATGTATTATAAGGATGGAGAATGGGTAGCGTCAGATCTTGACGCTACTATCTTACCTCTTAGGGAGATGTTCGAAAAGACATCTGATTTGAAGTTAGGATTGAAGATCGTTTATTTAATAATAAAATTATAGTATGGCTACGATTGAAGATATCAAAAAACTTCTGGAGAGTAAGTCATTTACATCAGCTAGAGATCTTGACGAGTTTGAGGAAAAACCGGATGATAAGCTTGATGAGGTTCACATGAATTGCGATCCAATGGTAGGGATAGTTGAGAAAGATGGTAAAATTTTTCTCAACTCTTTAAAATTCTCTAAGGCATGGAACTCATTGGGAAAGGATATTCCTATCAAGCAAGGTAATGCGTTCCCGTTGGGGCAAGGTGATGTTCTTGATATAGATACAGGTGTATCGGCATCGTTCCCGGATGATACTGTCGGGATGGTTATGATGCTGCCGTCGTTCACCAACGATACAGGCCTCACTTTGGTAGGATCACCGTTCGTTTTCTCTAATAACGAGAATATTACGATCAGAGTCTCTAATGTCCGTAAGGATATAGCTATAGTCGAGAAAGATAAGCATATAGCTGAGTTAATTATAGTCGGCAAGATAAAGGCCGATATTCGTAGAACTTATAAAAGTGTTGAGGATGTTCGGATTGAAGATAGTAAAGAGTAGTTATATAAATACTCTAAAACAGGATCTTGATGAAGCTATTAGCTATTCAAGTAGATTAAAAAGAAATTATGAGGATGCTCGTAGTAAGATAACGGAATTGGAGGAAAAAGAAAGATATCTTAATACGCTTGTGGATTCTCTTGATATGGATATAAAATCAAAGGATTCTCATATCGTTAAGATGGGGAATGAGCTTAGTAAATCAAGAGATCTATATAATGAGTCGGTAAAAGAGAAAGAGACTCTTAAACGGGCTTATATGGATATAGAGAAGAAGCATAAGCTATCATCCAAATTACTAAGCGAAGCCAGAAGAAGATACATTGAACTTGAGGATCAGATCAAGATCATGTCCGATCGTATCAAGTATCTGGAGAATCATGTCGATCCAGAGGCTTTAGATAACGATGTTTCTGATGAGGTTGTTGTTGATGAGGATAAGATGGATCCTAACTCAGGTCATATTGATATACCTGAAAATAACGCCCCTGAGGTCGCTGATGCCGGTATTGACGTAAATGTCGAGAATAAGGCGGAGGATAAGAAGAAATCTAAGAAATGTAAAAAATCTAAGAAAAGTGAATAAGATCTTGTTTTTCTTGTTAACGTTATTTACCTTAGCGGTTGTCGGATGCAGTACGTCAAGAACCTACTATACGGAATATGATACTACTGACATATCTTATGTAGTGGACTCCATAGTATCTTCCGGAACCGTGATGGGCCAATGGAAGGAGTGGCGGTTTACGCTGGACGACGGCCGGGTCGATAACTTTGGTTTCACCGCCCTGTACGACGCCAAGGGAAAGGCTAGGGGTTCGATACAGGTAAGGCAAAGATCCGATACGTTTAATATCAAGATAATCGATTATCATAAAAAGGATAAAAAATGAGTTACGGACTAGGTTACATACCATCACCAGCGGATGATAGGGACGCTATCATGAACATGCAGCACGAGGCTGTTCCTGATGAGTATAATATCAATAATGTCGATAGTGTAGTGGATCAAGGATCTTCTCCTATTTGCGCGGCAGTAAGCTTGGCTGAGATACTTAATTGGAGAAAGAGTATAAGGGCTATTAAAAGACCGGCTAAGATCTCTCCTTACGATATATATGATCTGAGAGAGGATAAGGATCAGGACGGGATGGTTCTTCGTGACGCTATCAAGTCTATTAAAAACGTAGGCGTAGATGGGGAGAAAATAAACAGTTACGCTAGGATCATAGATCCGGTATCGGCTAAGGTAGCGTTGATGCTGAATGGGCCTCTGGTTATAGGTCTGTATTGCTATAATTATGGTAATCGATTCTGGCAAGGCCAAGGACAGAACTTGGGAGGTCATGCCGTTATCCTCACCGGATGGGATAAGGCCGGCTTTGTCCTACAGAACAGTTGGGGGACGGGATGGGGTAGGTCTGGCGTGGAGACGTTCCCGTTCGATGATTGGTGCTATATGCTAGAATGTTGGACAATAGTTTCATAACTTTACTATATAAACTTCGAGAAATTCCGTCCCACATCCTCTTGTGAAAGACGATGTGGTATATTTAGGACCCGTAGATCAATTGGTTAGATCATCTGGCTCATAACCAGCAGGTTGTCGGTTCAAGTCCGGCCGGGTCCACAGTTGGATTAATATAATTTGTCATTAGATTTAGAGTTTAGATTTTGTTTGATACCCTTGTCCGTGAGGATCAGGGTATACGCCCCAATAGCTCAAGAGGAAAGTAGCACATCTCCCCTAAAGATGGGATCCACGTTCGAGTCGTGGTTGGGGTACATGGTGTTTTCTTAAACATATTCCTGTAGGTCGGTAATTAATAACCTCAAATAATATATAAGGTGTTGAAATTCATTTAATATTTTATATATATCTATATAGGATCAGGTTATTAGCTTAAGTCTTGAAATAAAGACTACGTTATTGGAGAATATATAGTTACCTACGGATGTTTATCCAAGTCCGTAGCTCTAAGGTAGGTGATTAAACAGGGATTGTATTTGGGTTCCAGTGTTGCCTATATAAAACCTTCAATAACATTGGCGATGGGTACTAACAGGGTTTTGCCCTGACTTATGTTGAATAAACATTGAATTAGTTTGTAAAATGGTGTATGTACAGGACATAGATGGAAAACCGATGATGCCTACGACAAGGCATGGAAAGGTTAGGCGATTGCTAAAAGACAACAAAGCGGTCGTTGTGAACACATGTCCTTTTACCATCAAATTAACGTACAAGACATCCGATTACAAACAAGAGATTGTGTTAGGCGTCGACTCGGGAACCAAGCATGTTGGTTTGTCAGCTACGACGAAAAGCAAGGAGCTTTACGCAAGTGAGGTTATTCTAAGGAGTGATGTTGTTGATCTTCTATCAACAAGAAGGGGATTAAGGAGGACTAGAAGAAGCAGGCTTAGGTATAGAAAGCAAAGATTCAATAATAGGGTAAAATCCAAGAAGGATGGATGGATTGCTCCATCTGTCCGCCATAAGATTGATTCTCATATTAGAATTATCAGTTTTGTATATTCTATACTACCTGTCTCAAAATTGATTGTTGAGGTAGCCCAATTTGATACTCAAAAGATCAAGAATCCAGAGATATCAGGTAAAGAGTATCAGGAAGGTGAGCAATTAGGATTTTGGAATGTTAGGGAGTATGTCTTAGCAAGAGACGGGCATAAATGCCAGCATTGTAAGGGTAAGTCAAAAGATCCTATCCTTAATATCCATCATATTGAGTCAAGGAAGATAGGAGGAGATTCACCATCCAATTTAATTACTCTTTGTGAGACTTGTCATAAGGAATTTCATAAAGGAAATATCAAATTGAAAGTAAGCAGAGGCAAGTCACTTCGTGACGCAGCCGTCATGGGAATCATGAAATGGAAGTTGTACGAGGAGTTAAAATCCAGATACGATAACGTTTCGATGACGTTCGGATACATAACAAAATATAATCGTATAAACCATGGAATTGAAAAATCCCATGTATCCGACGCTTTTGTGATTTCAAGGAATTTTAATTCATGTAGGCTTGGATATTATTACAAACGTAAATTAGTTCGTCGCCATAACCGTCAGATTCATAAGATGAAAATATTGAAAGGAGGAATTAGAAAGCGAAACCAGGCTCCTTTTAAAGTTTTTGGATTTAGGTTATTTGATAAAGTGATGTTTCAAGGAGAAGAGTATTTTATTTACGCAAGAAGGCTTTCTGGGCAATTTAATATTCGGGATATTAATGGAGAGAATAAGAAAGATGTATCTTGCAAGAAATTAAAATATGTCAGCCATGGCTTGGTATCTGTTAAAACGAATTTATTTTTATCACAATGAATATTGTATTTAATAAATCGCTCATATATGAATGAGCGATAATAAATGTATAAAATATATTTATACAAAATTTAATAATTTAATCATATGGATATAAATCAGATAAAAAAGTACCTACCATCAGGATGGGATGTGGTTGATCTAATAGATCACGGTATAATTGATCTTGATATAATGAACGGGAAGATGATGGGGGAATATGTGGCTATGCTAATGATAAGATCTCGTGAGAAGATCACTGGATCATATACTATGACTACTTTCTCATTCCATGAGAAGGATATGGATAAGTTGAGAATGTTGATAGGTAACGCTATAATGGCGGTAGGATATAGGAATAATCCTCTTAATGGAGATGGGAACACGGCGATCAAATAAAGGTGCTGAATATACTGAGAGAGGGATATTGGATATCCTTAACAGACAGTTCTTGGTATCGCCTAAATGGGTGATAAATAACCTGTATGTATATAACTGGGAGTCCGATTATCTGGCTATAACCAGATCTATGTACGCTTATGAGGTTGAGGTAAAGATCTCGTTGGCTGACTATAACAAGGATTTCGAGAAACAGGAAAAGCACCAAGTAATGCAAGGCTGGTTCGAGGCTCGAAGGCAAGCCTTGTACGAGGTCGGAGGCTGGACTAGGTACGGTAGACCCAACTACTTCTACTACTGCGTTCCGGATGGGTTGGTTGATCCTAAGGACATACCTCCTTACGCCGGGCTTACTTATGTTTGTGGCAGGAATTTGAGAAAGATCAAGGACGCACCTATCCTGCATCGTGATAAATTTGATCCCGAAGCTTATAAGATGGCAGACAAATTCTACTACAATTGGTGGAACGAGAGACGTAAGGCCAGACAGATAGAAGGGAAGGATATGAAAGATGAGTTCAGGAAGAGCATGAAAAAGGTGAAGGAGAAGATAACCGTCGATGCCAAGATCAGGGCGATGGAGGCGTTCTGGAGCGTCTGCGATTATGCCTACTGGCCGTATGGGGGAAGAGGGGTGCCCGGAATGAGACCCAACTGTTCCGCTTGTGGTGAGGAATGTAAATTACAATGCCCGAAAGGGAAGGAATTTAAAAACAAAATAAGATGAGTAAAATTAGAAGTGTATTGGCGAAAGTCATTTCGTTTGCCTCTGAGCAACCTATGAGTTATAACGAGGCGTTTGATTTACTTGAGGATATAGATACGTGCAAGGTCAAGATCTGGCTGGAAGAAGGAGCTAAGATGCCTGAATACGCCCATGAGGATGACGCTTGCATGGATCTGTTCGTTAAGAACATAGAACTTGACAGTGGTAGGATCATATACCATACTGGCGTACATGTAGCCTTACCTGAGGATTATGAGATGGAGATCCGCCCTCGTAGTAGCATAACCAAAACCAAGTCCATTATCCAAAACGCCCCGGGAACTATTGACGAAGGATATAGGGGTGAGATTATGGTAGTATGTAGACGTATAGATCGCTATGGAGATCCTTCTTATTCGGCTGGAGATAAGGTAGCTCAATTGCTTATCCGAAGACGGGAGCGTATCGTATGGGATCAAGTAGAGTCGTTAGAGGATCTTGGAGAATCAGAGAGAGGAAATGGTGGGTTTGGTAGTACTGGGAAGTAATTAATGCCTTATGAGTGGAAGAGTTAAGATAAAGCCTAAGGATAAGGATAAGAAACCTAAGACCGATGTATTTAAGGTGATAGAAGACAGGTTTAAGAACATGAACGAGCTTCGGGGTCTTATCGACATGGATCCAAGGAAAGGGCTGGTCAGGATACGGGATGGGGCCGGCTTTAGGGAGGTGGAGCGGGGCGGGTGCCTGCATCGGAACTACCTTAACCTGTTGGAGGAGGAGCTGGGAGCTAAACTATCAATAGATCTTATAGAAAGGTATATCAAAAGATAATAATATATTAAATCGTAAAATTATGAATAGATATGTAAAGAAACCAATTGCGATAGAAGCCGTAAAATGGAAAGGCTTTAATAATGATGAGATCAAGGATTTCGCTGGTGATAGTGTTAAAATAGAAGTTATTAGGGAAGGTGACGCTGATAATGGGATACCTCCTTCTGTTGATTGTAGTATAGAAACCCTTGAAGGTGTTATGAAAGCCAATGTAGGTGATTACATCATCGTCGCAGAAGAAGATCTTAAGCTTATGAAATATGTATCTAAACATAATTATAGTTTTGTCCCAAAGATATGAAATTTTGAGGATAAAACCAGAAGGAAGCCAAAAATAACGGGAGGCGGAGGGAGGACGGGGGATGCCCGGAAGGACGAGGTCTCCCTCCTTCCCTTGGGATTACACTATCCTTACCGTTACTCGATAGTTACCATGAGAACTTTTCCCATAGGCATAAGATTCACATCCCGAACAAAGATCAGTTACTATACAATTATCGTTTAATACATAATCACCATCCCAACTTACATAACTTTCATCTAAAATCTGAGTCTGTAATTCAGATCTGTAAGTGAAATTAATGATCTTCCCAGGATCTTTTATCACCGTTACAGGAACAAAATTAGTTATCCTATTCCCGTATATCACCTTATTAGCCAACTCGCAATGCATACCCGAATTATATTGATACGTAAGGGTTCCCTCTATAATACCTCCACTTATGCCCAAAATAACATTGTACTCATTTTTCGGATTTAGATATGATATCTGGCCACTTATGCTTATAGTTTTTATCTTCTTATCGCGATATATATCAAGATAAGATCCGTTAAAACCAAGTTGATATGGCTTCCCATCAATATATATATCTACAACGCCAAGACACATATTCTTGTTTATATTAACACGGTAGTGGATCTTACCGGGAGAAGAAGTCCTGCGCCTAAACATACCCCCTCCTTATCTGAGGGTTAAAATATCCCCCCCCCCATGTATTCAACTTCTTTATTCATAATATGTTATGTTTTAATTATATCGCAAATATAATAAAATTAATGAGAAGGTCGTGAGGGGACGATGGATGGATTTGATGGGGATATGAGGGATATGTTGGGATGCGCATCACATGTAGAGGTATGCGGGATTGCGGGGATATGAGGGATATGCGGGACGGACCACCTCCCCGAAATCGGGCCGTGGGGTCTGCCGTTTTTTTGGACCGCCCCCCCCAATCCACGAAGGGCGGGAAAAAGGAACGGCAAACGCCAGCCAACCAAAAAGGAATGCTTATTTTCTATTTAAATTGTTGATTATCAATGATATAAATCAATATTTTAATATACATTTACATTTGATTAGTTTTATTATATATAATCGTTGAATTTTTATTGTAAAATATTTGTTTGAAAATAAAACATGTATTATATTTGCAATGTGAGATAACAATATTAACAAACAAGGCGTGCTAGATGCCTATACAAGTCCCCAGGGCAAGGGCAAATCTAATGACAAGTAAAGATCTTAACAAAGTACAAAGTGAGGTAAAAAAAGCAAGTGAAAAGACGTTAACCGGTGCAGTAAAGGCTTGGTGCCAGTTGTTTAAATCTGGCAAAGAGGTAAATGAGATACTAAAGGATAACGATATTAAAGTAGATAAGGCTATTGTACCTGCTTTGGTTGCTTTGGCAAAAGATAAAGAAGTTGTAATACAACTCTGTAAGGAGATACTGCCACGTGTAAATGATACCTTTTGCGCTTATAAAGAAATCGAAAGAGAATATTATGACAAGCAAGATCAGGCAAACAATAGCAAGCTACCATTAGATAAGGTAAATAGTATAGCCGTATTCGGCAATACGCATAAACGCTTTGGATATTGTGAGCCTGTAGCATACAGCGACACAGATAGCGCACCTTACTATGAGGTGTTTAACGGATCGGATAAACGTATCGTCAAAGTAGCTATACCTATCAAACGATACACATATAATTTGATAGCCAAATGTATTACTTACTACTTAACACACCCTAAAAATGATAGATAATTAGGCGGGCTATAATAGCCCGTCGTGGTTGCATGCTATTGCGTCCCCGTCGCGCAACTGGACTCAGACTAAAATAGCGAGTTATTTAACATATTGCAATAAGGATATACATGTTGGTAGGGTATCGATAGCATGTATAGATAGATCGCCGCTTAACAATGTGATTTGGGTGCGTTGCCAGTCCGGAGACGTACCGTTATCCTTTTGGCCTTATTGCAAGTAGGGTTAGTACGTTAAGGTCTCCTTAATAGGCCGTATTATAATACGGGGTACGTTGGTGTATATACGCATGTATAGGGCGTATGTTAGTGCGTTGTGAGAGTAGCACGCATTGAGTGTATTACGGTGTTATTTCCGTGCTAATGTATCAACACGACGTATGTTAGGGTTGCTTAAATACCTAGCATGTGTACGGATAGCAAATAACAACCCTTACAAGGGTATTTCGTGCGGTTAAATTGACGGATAAAATGCGCCTTGTCGGTACGTATCACGGATGACGTATGTACGTATTTGGCCGGCTTCGTTGTCGGCAAAGGGACAAATCCAAAGGAAATATGGAGGGAGTGGTGTGCTCGGCTAGCTGTATTGATAACGGCGGCCTTGTGCCTTTATAGCCGTGTCCGTTCTTATTGGTGTAATTAAATGAATATATTATGTACAAAAAGAAATTCGATAATTTGAATAGGAAACTATCTATTCAAAAAGAAAAGGCTTTAGAGGCTGTAAGAAAGTCTCAAATGGAGTTTTATATTGAGCTTACCAAAGATATATACAAGTCTAATAAATTAGATTGTAGTAGAGATTCTGATAAATGTAGGCGGAAACGTGTTAGCTACATGGCAAACAAATTGCGACAATAGATCGTTTGTTTTTATTTGATTTTAAAGTTTGTGCCCTTCTGTACTGTAGTGATATAGGACGGAAGGGCTTTTTTGTGCCTAATTTTACAGAATGATAGCATAACCATATGTTTTACTTACACATAAAAGTGTCAAGGCGGTAAATTTTAAGCCTTAATTATAAATGTGTAAGTAAAATACTTTATTATGTATTATTTTGTATATATCTATATCCGTATGGACGGGTGAATTATGTCCTTATGTATGGATTTGCGCTTGAATCGATCCTAAAAGGTATATAATAGGCGGTACTTATTGTATATTTTTTATCTATATCTAGGCTTGTCTTCTCTTAGAGGTAGCTCTAGGGATTGATATATATTATGTTGTTGATACTCAATTGGTTGTATTATTTGAGTGTTGTTTTAAAATCGTGTTTACTTATTGTATATTTTTTATGGGTATATTTATATATTTCGTACTCATCTTGTTTTGTGGGTACATGGCGTTTGAGTTAGGGCGGTACGTTATAGCTACGGGCGACGCCCTGCCTTTAATCATAGTTATTTTATTGGCTTTATTATCAATACATTGTATTAGGCAAGTATATAAGGCAATCAAGAACAAAGACCTCGATATCCTAGACTGAATCAGCGTTCCACGTGGAACAAAGTAGCGGAAGGCCTAGGCTTTCGTGGGAATTTCGAGGGAGGTTTGGGATTTGCGTGATGGGACACCTCCAAATAAGGGAAAACCTTTCCAAACAAGGGAAAACCTTTCCAAACAAGAAAAAACACCTCCAAACAAGGGAAAACCTTTCCAAACAAGAAAAAACACCAACAAACAAGGGAAACTCCTTTCGAGCAAGGAAAACGCCTTTCGAGCAAGGGGTATCTTCCAATCAAATGTAGTTTACAAGTGGTATGAGTTTCCCGTCAAGTCAAGGCGGTTGTGAGTGATGGTGGGTATGGTGTTATTGGTGGTGGATATTGTTTATTAGTATGGGGTGATGCGGAGGAAACCAAGGGAAAACGGGGGGCGGTGGTGGCGTGGGGTCGGCCCCGCTGGTCGTCCGTCTCTGTTCCCCTTTGGCGGTAGTGTAATATTAAAAATCTGATAGTGATATGACGAAAGAAGAAGCAAGAAGCGTATTTGGCGGTAGTATAGTAAATGAGTTGCTGTCGCTAGGGGCTGAGCCTACCAACGTGGTAAGGCAAGACGGGTTGATAGAATGGAAAAGTGATGGATATATAGAGGTAGGAGGCGTACAGGTATGGGCTTACTATTACTTTGAGGATGGAGAGGACGTTGATAGATGTGATTGGGCGGATCATATGGAGATAGAGGTAGAGGAATGTTGGATTTAAAATCGGCTGATATGAGATTCATGTATTTAACGGAGCTTAGAGAAAAGGATATATACGTAGGCGACAAGAAGTGCAAAAGAGTAAAAATATATGTAGGCAGACCGTTGAGGGATACGCCTAAAACCTATAAACAAATAGGCGGATTTGTAGCAAAAGAACTATCCAACGCTTATAACAGCGGTTGTGTTTCCATCTATGAAGCAAAGGATAAAACGCTCAGATATTCGGTTTATCGAGACGGTTGTTTTTATCCTTATTACGGGAAATTAGAGGTGGTAGAATAATACCAATGGGAACGGACGGCGGTGTCACGGCGTGGTAGGTCACGGGTGTCGGCTGCCGTTTTTTTCTTTGGCGTGGTAATATAAAACACTAATAACATGGACGAGATTATGAAATTACAAGATGAAGCGCTGCTTTATCTACGGGATAATATTACGAGAGAAGAGGCGTATTATATCCTTACGAAAGAGAATGAAATGACGGAGGTTTTAATAGCTAAGAAGAAGGATGGAAGTAAACGTATCAAGATTCTTGATATGGAATATACTATCGAGAGGGACGATATGTTGCTGTTGTTCGATACTGATGGGATAATAGACGAATGTCTTTTAACATCCAGCCACATAGGGATAAACATGTATTTCCGTCGGCAAGATATTCGGGATATACTATCCAAGAAATTGGAGGTCATGGAATACCGGTATATAAAGATCCAGGTCGATAATATACCGGTAGTAGAGAAACGTCGTGTTATTCTGGATCTAACCGGGCATAGGGTGGATCGTAATGACCGTGATAAGATAGATTTTATGTTTGTTTATTATATGGCAAGATTATGCGTGTAAGAAGAACTGTAAAAGAGAAGGATGTTGTAAAGATATTGGTATTTGGGTGTGATAGGAAGCTTATTAAATCATCAATGGATTCTGGGTTTAGAAGCATGTCGGCGGTATTATCTTACGCCAATTGCATGGCGGGGAATAAACCTGTGAATCATATTCGGGTATCGAATGAGAGTCGTGGATGGTGTGGCTCATATACCTTATATGGGAAGGAAATAGATTAGTCGGATAGCGAACAACAAAGGAGGTGCGTATGAATAATGTTATAACAAACGCCAATGGCGTGAAAGTAAAAGTAAGGGTGTATGATTTGGGTGATAAAACGGCTGATAGATATACTATCGTGTGTGTAAGCGGTAAGAGTAATGATCATAATAATGTCCCGTATTACCCGATATTTAGTTGTAGCTCGAGCCCGTTCCATCCTCAAGGAATAGCGATGTATGTAGGGGATTATTATCCGTGGAAGAGAAAGACATACGATTTCGGTAAAAGAGTTAAGGATCTAGCATCCTTACCAGAAGAGGTGATTAAGTACATAAAAATAATAACAACATGAACGAAATAGTTTACAACAATTACGATTTAGTGGCTTTTGAACAAGATGGAGAAGTGGTAGTGGCCGTAACATTTTACAGATATTACAAGAAGAAAGCTAAGGGCGAGGTTAATTATAGATGGAGAACCAGATGCCCGGAGTTGGTGGATAAGATTGTAAGACACCGTACCAAGGTGTTTACCGGCCAGCTTATTCAGTTAGCGAAGGCGTATGGGGAGAAAAGGGTTATTAAATATCAAAAGAAGGAGGAAGAGGTATGTCAAGATACGATAGAGACGCTATAGAAATATATATACTAGATCATATAGATACTGATAATTACAAAAAGCAGTTTAGATATGATAGGGAGTATCTGGCTTTTATGCTTAACGTGTTTAAGGATGAGTATAAAGAGCATATCAAAAGGGATGGGATTAAGAAAGCTTTCGAGGACTACATAATGAGCGTTCCGTCTATATTCAGGATTCATATAGCGGATTGCGATATCAGGTATTTATTACGTTCATGGGAAGTGGAGTTCGATGATGATGATGATGAGATATACATCTTGTACAAAAAGATCATAAGGGAGGTCTTCTTCAAGATGTGTAATGATATGAACATTAGATTTTAGTTTGTTAATATTGTGACCATGACCTTGGCGGGGTGGAAGGATATATCATAATCGTACGTGTGCGGATATGATCCGGGGTCAGTTCCCGGCACCTTGGCATAACTTAAATGTAAGTAGTATGGAAGATAATATTTTAAAAAGAGCGGCAGCGGAATTAAAAGAAGCCGGTTGCAGGGTTTTCGTATGGCAGGATGATACTTATAATAGAGGTTGGAGTAAGGGTGATTATATAATGTTGTATTACGCCTTCCCTGATTCACCCAACATCGGGTATCTGAGTCATGGGGAATATGGGATGAGCGTAGAATATAGTAGAGCCTATATACCGAGCCGTGGAAGTGGATCGGGGTGTCATATCAAGGAGGAAGCTACGTTCGACCTTGCGACGGCGTTAGACGTGCTGAACGGACCGTTGCCTAGTTGGTGTAAGGCTTATGGGGTTTATCCAAAGCAGTATAAGGATATTGATGGATGGTACAATAGCGATAATTATAACAAAAAAATATTTAAGGAGATTTGATATGGAGGTAAAAGATTGGGAAAATCTGGTTTTGAATATAGAAGTAGGATCATATTGTTTTGTTACGCTGATTGATGATAAGGACATCAGTAGAGGTTATGCGCAAATCAGACGTGCGGAGCATTTCGGATATAACATCTGCTTCACCCGGTTATATGGAAATAAGTTTTATTTCGAAAAAATAAAAGAAGGTCGTACACAACAATATATCAATAGGAGGAAATGATATGGTGATAGAGTTTGATTTTGAGATATACAAAAACGGAGATTACGATAAGGTATATCTCCGCAACGGGAAAGAGCCAAGAATATTATGTGATAATGGGAAGGGTAATCGTCCTATAGTCGTGATGGTTGAGGATGATAACGCGGATGATTATATTATTCTACGTTATAACGAAACTGGCAGGAGAAATATCAATAGTCAATCGAGTCTCGATCTTATGTTATCGGTAAAAGAACGGGAGCCAGAGTTGTGGGTTGTTGTTATATCTTACATGGATAATAAAGATAAGAGACAAAAGATGGTCTTGCCTAATTTTTTCTCAAAGAATATAAGAGGGAATATATATCTTCAAGGAAGCTCTAAATCAAGTGTATTATATTATGTTGATAAGTTAGAAGAAGATAAGTGCTTCGATGAGCTATGCGAGAAGATAAAGGTAAAGAGAGATCGTATTTATAACATGGAAATAATATCACTATCAGATGACGAGGCGACAGTTTAATCAGTTGATAAATGAGCTAGACGGCAAAAGCCCGTTTATCGTATTACATAGGGATGCCGTTGCGCCTAAATACGTGGGCGTGGAGGTGTCGAAGGATGGGATGGTATACAGATATGCGATAATAGGGATAAACGATGAGTATAAGGCTAAAAAAGCCCTTATTTCGAAAATATTAGGCATAGCTAGTTACCTAAATGGCAATAAGCCCTTAAAAAAGGGTTAATTAGATGTATTTATGACCTGCGGCATCATATACGATATAATGCCATAAATGACGTTGTATAGAGGATATGTATGATAATATGATAGATAACGCATTCGTGTCTTGATATCATAATATTATGCCATTATATCCTCTTTTTGTATAAAAAAGATAACAAATGATACAAACATCTTGAATATGGATGAAATTAAGATAGGAGCTGAAATTGTATTTAATATAACCGGCAACCATAATATAGGATATGCTAAAGGGGAAAAGTATATCGGGACGGTGTTAAGCGAGGATCACCGATCACGTCTTTATGTACGGACAATAGGAATGCCTAGGGCTTGTATTGATGAGCGGGATGTAGAGTGGGTTATTGATCCAGATGGGGATTTTGATATGGATGAGGCGATCCCGAATCCTGTGGCAAGGGAGTTGTATAAGTTGATGGGTAGGTACGTTTATACGTTCGGTAGGTCTCATGAAAGTATCAATGGCTATATCGTGTACGAGTGTATGATGATGGACAGGGATTTAAGATATAATGTTATGTATGCGTTGCATGATCATGGATTTGAGATACGGCATATTGATAGTTATTCTTGGTGGATGACCAATGAGAGGTTGATGTCCGAGGTGACATACACGGAGGGTGATATTCATATAATTGTTCATGAGTGCATGGAAGATTATGTGGATAATGTGAAATTCGGGGAGGAGTTTTATAAAAACAAGGGAACGTGATAAGATACTTACTTGTGATGGCGATGATAATATTGACACCACCAAAAGGGAACGGAGGCATACCCCTCGCCCCGAAGCCGGCCGTGATCGAGGCACGGGTATGGGATAAGCTGGCGGCCGCCCTATCTTTCGTGGAGTCAAGGAACGACGATCGGGCGTATAACGCCTCATCCGGGGCTTTAGGGAGGTGGCAAATGAAAAAGGTATACGTTGATGAGGTTAATAGGATATTACGCCTTAAACGGGATAAAAGGAGATATAGATACGAAGATCGAACGAATCCTGTCAAGGCTAGGGAAATGTTCGAGATATATCAATCTCATCATAATCCAAATAGAGATATAGATCGGGCGATAAAACTACATAGGGGATTACATTCTCCCAAATATGTTAAGGAGGTTAAAATAAAATTGAGGAAATGATATGAATAAAGAGGTGCTGATAAGTATGGTCAATAGCGGTAAGATAAGATTCATTCCGTTAAGAAAATGTTTTTTGTGTAATGAGTATATAGGATACAAATTCGTCAGGATGTATAATGGAAATACAATACCAGTGTTTTCTAGTGGATGTAGGTGTTGTGGCATGAATAATGGGACGTTATCAGAAAGGACTTGGGATGAGGTGTTTGATGTTGTCAAAACGGCACAAAACAAGCCTATAGATGAGAGAACGGAGGAAGATGAATTTATATTAAATAGTTTAATATAAGGAGGTATTGTATATGAAATGGGTGATAATAAAAGGCGTTAGATACCCTATCTCCGTGGTGTCAGCCTTCGCTGCGTATTACGGGGATAATCCCTTTTTGAAGATAAGGATAAGAAACAAATATCACATAATTTATTTTGATAATATGGATTATCTGAATATTCAGATAAGGTATTTGATTAACAACTATCCTGACTTCGTGCAGATAGGGAATTGGTATATATCCAAGAAGCAGGTGATGTCGTGGGCACCCAAGGGGCAGGCCGTGGACGGGTCGGGCTGGGTCATATCCTTTTATCTGTCTTTTGGCTTGGAGAACAGTACTCAAATTAAGTTCGACAAGGAAGAGGAGTATCAAAGAGCTTTAGATTGTTTAAATGAGAAGTTCAATGTAATATTATGAGTTGTATCATGAAAACCATGATACTTAGAGGAGTATTGAGACTGATGGTGATCAAGGCAAATGATGTTATTTAATTTTAAAAAAATAAATTGTTATGGAAATGAAAAAGTATTTATCAGTTTATTTAGAGAGTGGATATCTTTTTGACGATATGTCAGAAAAATTAAAGTGGTTTGAGATTGATAAGATCTTGATCAGTTTTACATATGGAGTAGTTAGATATGTAGGAACATGGGGAGGATGTAGGACTGAGAAGACATTAGATGGGAAATTATTTTATTCGTCCGAAGAATGTTTTAAAAAGGGCAAGAGCATCCCTAAGACAAAACTATCAATATATGATGTTTTTAAGTCATTATATGGATTCGCTCCAATAGGTGATGTGTGGAAATACAAAAACGGAAGAGCTGTCAAGGGGGAGTTGGAATATTTTGATGTTGAAATAGATAATAAAGGAAAAATTTATTGTAAGGAAACATATTACAGAACATGTGAAGATGTGTATAAATTCAATGACTTAACTGTAGTTGACAAGAATGGAGACATAAGATTAGTGAAATCATCAAAAAGTAGATTAATGCTTAGTGATGATCAATTGGATGTCGTGGAGAGAATGAAAGGCATCATTGATGACATGGTTAGGTTAAAGATGATTATGTATATTGATCAAGACTATAATCTTTGTTTTCTGCCGGGAGATAAAATAGAAGATTTGACAATGGATGAAACAGATGGATTTGTGGATACCACCGGTATAGTGACATCTATAAAATCTAAGGATGTGGTGGAGTTTTATGTAGAAAACCCATTCGTAAAGATAAAGGATGAGTAATATCTGAATCTGGATTGTGGTGGTTCGTGAGAATAGCCACAATCATATCTCTAAACGTGAACATAAGGAGGTACGTATGTCATTCGATTGACGTTAGGGATCTAGTTATATTAAAAGAGGAGGAATTATGAAAGAGATTGTATTAAAACTGTATGAGTTTGATGAGCTGTCAAAAGACTCACAAGAAAGGATCATAGAGCGTGAGCGTTGGAATGTAATGGAGCAATGTATGGATGCTTATGACATAGACTATAAAAAGTCAATGGAAGCCTTTGAAGATCTGACAGATACTAAGGTTTATGGTTGGGAAGTTGGATACGAGAGATATGATTTTAGTTATGAGTTTAAATACAAAGATCCTATTTATGAACATCCTACAGATTATCATCGTGATATATTCCCTGATAATCTATGCGGCAAATTACTGTTCAGATATATCAACAACAATATTATGCCATATATTATCAAGGGCAAGTATTTCTCCACGTCAGGTAAATATATTGATGGGAAATACAAATACAGGCACAAGTATAGTAGGGTGATGTTTGACTATGGAGATAATTGCCCATTGACAGGGATGTGTTATGATTATTATCTCCTGAAACCTATAATTGATTATTACAATGTATGGTGTACTTATCCGGAGGATTTTTCTTTAGAGGATCTGATGAGGCAATGTTATGATAACTTCTTCAAGTCATGGCATGAGGAGTATGAGTATTGGGCTGATAATGAAGATGCGATACGTGAGGAGCTTCATCATAATCAGTACGAAAATCAACTTTATTATGAGAATGGGGATGTGTATGTTGGACAATTAAATGAAATAGCATGAAAACACAAGAAGAATATGCCCGTGAGATTGACGAGATTGTTCGTCGTGATGTAGAGAGTTGCCAGATTGACTGGTTTAAGATTGATAAGGAAATATTCATGCTTCCGGAAAACAAGAACAAGACATTTATTCTCGGAACACGAAAGACAGGATGTGATTTGTTGATACTGGGAGGCACTAATTGTGATGAAAGTTATTTGGATGGGGTTTTTGGGTGTCTTGGTAATGAGAAATTCTATGTTTGCCAGCCAATATCTCTTTATGAGACAACACGAAATATCCAGGAAAGACCTGCCTTGTACGCTTTTAAAATAGCGACCGAGTATTTCAGGGCGCATGGAATGGTTCCCGTATTTGAAAATTCACATTGTAAATTGATGAGATTATGAATATAGAGATAATAAGATATAGGCTTCCAGTTTATTGGGCTTGCCCGTTAATCAATGATGATTACACTGGATTAACGGATGAAGAATGTAAAGAAATTAAACGCTTCTTGGAAGCAGCAGAAGGTTATCCGGTAGATGTAGATTTGGAAACACAAGGATTCTACCGGTATAATGACGCAGGGACACTCCCCGAAAAATGTGCGGATTTTATTTTTCACAAGTATAATGATTAAACTAAGGTAATTATATACCATCTGTAATTACATAACAAAAAAACATTGATATGAATAACTATATGGTAGCTCACTTATGGGCAAACGAAAAGAAAGAATCAGCTAGAGGTAGCAATTTCTTCTTTGAAGGTGAAAGTATTTATTCTTATGGCTATCACTTTGAGGTAGGAAGAATCGTAAGAAATAAGCGTGGGGAAAAGGCGTATTTGCTTAACAATGAATATTATTCTGCTTCCACCAGTGCGCATCAGAGATATATTTACGGTGCAATACCTACTGGTTCAAAGGTATTT
>ERZ1026950.390-NODE-390-length-21026-cov-6.517477_pt1 | contig 21026 bp, 15 predicted proteins | sample MGYA00519302_ERZ1026950 | MGnify/ENA primary metagenome ERZ1026950 (study PRJEB26926, sample SAMN06164747) | human gut metagenome | biome: ENVO:00009003; feature: ENVO:2100002; material: ENVO:00002003 | host: Homo sapiens | place: USA | collected 2012 ... | reverse complement strand
ACGAGATCATGCCTAGTCTCGTGGGCTCGGAGATGTGTATAAGAGACAGGCCTTACATACGCTTGCGGCAGTACCACCCTCTTTAACAACCGATGCAGAAAGCACCTTGCCGTCCTCGCAGAGAGCATAAACAGCGTTGTACATTTCGATAAGCTTATCCCATACAGGCATAAGTGTTTCCTTATTTTCGGGAACGGGAACAAAGATAACCTTTGAACCTGCGTTCTTGAATTCTGTTGAAATTGTCTTTGATGCCTTTGTCATTGCAACGGCAAAGCTTACGAGTGTAGGCGGAACATCAATGTCCTCAAATGTACCCGACATACTGTCCTTACCGCCGATTGACGGAAGTCCGAGCTTGAGCTGAGCCTGCATAGCACCGAGGAGTGCTGCGGCAGGTTTGCCCCAACGGGAAGGAACATCTTTAAGTCTTTCAAAATATTCCTGGAATGTAAGTCTTGCTGTCATCGGGTTTGCACCGATTGCAAGCAACTTTGAAAGCGACTCAACAACTGCATAAGCCGAGCCGTGGAACGGACTCCAGCGTGAAACGCCGGGAATATAGCCGTAACTCATTGCTGTTGCATCGTCTGTTTCACCCTTCTCAAGCGGAATTTTTGCAGCCATAGCCTCCTGAGGAGTGAGCTGATTCTTACCGCCGAACGGCATAATTACCGTAGCCGCACCGATTGATGCGTCAAATCTTTCTGCAAGACCGATCTGTGAGCAAACCTCAAGTCTTGACATATTTTCAAGGAATGCCTCGTCAGCAGGCATATCTTTAATCTTTGCGGGAGCAACCTTACGGTAGCAGCCCTCCCACTTCGGAGCCTCGATATAAGCCTTGGCAACCTGAGTAACACCGTTTGTGTTGAGGAATTCACGGCTGAGGTCAACGATTGTGTCGCCTCTCCAGTTCATTGTAAGACGAGGACTTTCGGTTACAACCGCAACGGCTGTAGCCTCAAGGTTTTCTTTTGATGCAAGTGAAATAAACTTGTCAACATCTTTTTTATCGAGAACAACAGCCATTCTTTCCTGACTTTCGGATATAGCAAGCTCCGTACCGTCAAGGCCGTCATATTTCTTTGTTACCTTGTCGAGGTCAACCGTAAGACCGTCGGCAAGTTCACCGATAGCAACGCAAACACCGCCTGCACCGAAGTCGTTGCATCTCTTGATGAGCTTTGCAACTTCGGGATTGCGGAACAAACGCTGAATTTTTCTTTCTGTAGGAGGATTACCCTTCTGAACCTCTGCACCGCAGGTTTCGATTGAGCTTTCATCGTGAGCCTTTGAAGAGCCTGTCGCACCGCCACAGCCGTCACGGCCTGTTCTTCCGCCGAGAAGCACGATTACATCATCGGGGAGAGGAGTTTCACGGATAACATTTTCCTTTGGAGATGCACCGATAACAGCACCGATTTCCATTCTCTTTGCAACATAGCCCTGATCGTAAAGCTCGGTAACCTGACCTGTTGCAAGACCGATCTGGTTACCGTATGAGCTGTAACCCTGAGCGGCACCTGTTGTAATTTTGCGTGAAGGGAGCTTGCCGTGCATTGTATCCTTGAAAGGAATTGTCGGATCGCCCGAGCCTGTAACACGCATAGCCTGATATACATATGAACGGCCTGAAAGCGGATCACGGATTGCACCGCCAAGACAGGTTGCGGCACCGCCGAAAGGCTCGATTTCTGTCGGGTGGTTGTGAGTTTCGTTCTTGAACTGAACGAGCCACTGTTCTGTTTTTCCATCTATAGTAACGGGAACCTGAATTGAGCAGGCATTGATTTCTTCACTTTCGTCAAGGTCGGGAATGAGTCCTTTTTTCTTGAGTGACTTCATACCGATGAGAGCCATATCCATAAGTGAAACGATTCTCTTTGTATCCTTGCCGTAAACCTCGTCACGGGTTGCATAATACTCACTGAGTGCATCCTCGATAACCTTGCCGAGAGCAGACTTTTCAATCTCAATCTCTTCAAGTCTTGTGAGGAATGTTGTGTGACGGCAATGGTCCGACCAGTATGTGTCAATTACACGAAGTTCTGTAACCGACGGATCACGGTGCTCTGTATCTCTGAAGTAATCACGGCAGAACTTGAGGTCTGCAAGCGTCATTGCAAAGCCCATTGAATCGTAATACTTCTGCATCTCATCGTCATTCCAGCCGTTGAAGCCCTCTACCCTCTTAACATTTTCGGGAACGGGAATTTCCATATCAAGAGTCTTTGGCTTTTCAAGAGATGCAAGACGGCTTTCAACAGGGTTGATGAGGTACTCCTCAACCTTTACAAGCTCTTCATCTGTAATATTGCCCTTGAGAGCAATTACTCTTGCTGTAAGAACCTTGCAACGCTCGCCCTGAGTAAGGAGCTGAACGCACTGCTCGGCAGAGTCGCCGCGCTGATCGTACTGACCGGGGAGATACTCCATTGCGAATACCTTCCAGCCGTCCTCAATCGGGAGAGTTTCTTCATAGATTACATCGGCGTTAGGCTCTGACAAAACAATGGTTTTCGCCTTGTCATATTCTTCCTTAGTAAGTCCCTCAAGATCGTAACGCACAATGTAACGAAGATCTTCGACAGACTTCATACCGAGGTTGTGGCGGATGTCCCAAAGTGTCTGCTTTGCAAGAACATTGAAGCCATCCTTTTTTTCAACAAAAATTCTGATTACTTCTGACATAATTCATTCACCTGCTTAATTAAGATATAAAACAAAATAAATCCCGTCTGATAACCTGTATCACATCACATAATACCACATTCGACTATTTTTTTATTTCATTTAAGGCATTAAAAGGTATTCTGTAAAAGTAAAATTAAATGCACACAGAAAAAGCGGTCAGACAAAGCAAAATGCCGTCTGACCGCACAATATAATCATATTTAATCGCCTTTGAGAAAATCTTTGTAAAATTCCTCAAAGCTGCCGTTTTTGTAGTCTGAATAATCCTTATTATCTCTGTTCACAATTGTGTCGGTAATAAGGTATGTATCAAAGCCGAGTTTTGCGCTGCACAAATCCTCGTCAACATCGTTGCCGATCATAATGCTGTCTTCGGGCTTGATATCCTGCTTTTTGCAGATTTCTTCAAAATATTTCAGATTAGGCTTGCAGCAGCCAAAGTTTTCGTATGTTGTAACAAGTTCAAAATCATCGGGAGAAACTCCTGCCCATTCAAGTCTGCGTTTTGTTGCAACAAACGGAAAAATCGGATTTGTTGCGGCAATAAGTCTGCCGCCGTTTTTCTTTATGAAATCAATGCTTTTCTTTGCATAAGGAGTAAAGCTTGTAGCATCTTTCGGAACGATAAACTCGTTTTCGTAATAATCGGTAAAAAGGTCATCAAACTTTTCAAGGTCGGCACCGCTGACTTTGCCCGCTGTTTCCCAGAAAACTTCACGGTTTGTACGGCTGTTATCATTCTTTGTCATAGCGTCAGTACCTGCCCACATCGCCTTTATAAGGGCGTCGGGTTCGATTTTTATAACAGGAGTGCAACGCTTGCAGAGCGATGAAAAATACAGCTTTACGAATTTTTCCATATCCATGGGAAGCAAAGTTCCGTCCAAATCAAAAAGATAATTTTTATACATTAACATACCGTTCCTTTCAATTTATGCACAAATATTATACAAAATTTCGATTTGGATTGCAAGGAAAAAATTTTCGGTATATACTATAGTCAGTAAAAAACGAGGTGATAAGATGAAAATAGTTTTAACAGACGCACAGACTGTTCTTGACGATATTGTAAATGCCGATGTGCTTAATCGGTTCGGCGAGGTTGAGTCGTTCGGTCTTTTGAAATATGAAGAGGTTGCAGAGAAAATTGCAGATGCAGATATCGTTGTGTGCAACAAAACTCTGCTTGATTCGCACACAATGAGACTTGCAAAAAATCTGAAATATATAGGACTTTTTGCAACAGGCTACAACAACATTGACCTTGACTACTGCACCAAAAACGGCATAACCGTCTGCAACGCAGGTTCATATTCAACAAATGCGGTTGCACAGCACACATTTGCACTCATTCTTGAACATTTCAATCACACTGCGGAATATAATCGGTTTGTTCAGGACGGCAAGTGGAAAAGAAGCAAAACTTTTTCACCGTTTGTATATCCGCTGAATGAACTTGCAGGAAAAACACTCGGCATTGTCGGACTCGGAAACATCGGAAAGGCTGTTGCAAAAATTGCAAATGCTTTTGATATGAATGTAATCGCATCGAGCAGAACTCCGAAAAATATTGACGGAATCAAAGATGTTTCGTTTGACGAGCTTCTTGAAACAAGCGACATTGTAAGCGTTCATTGTCCGCTAAATCCACAGTCGGAAAATATGTTTGACAAAAATGCCTTTGCCAAAATGAAACATGGTGCATTGTTCGTAAACACGGCAAGAGGCGGTGTTATGGTTGAAGAAGATTTGCTTGAGGCACTCGAAAGCGGTCACCTCGGCGGTGCGGCAATCGACACCCTCAAGGTTGAGCCTATGGTTGAGGACTGTATTCTTATGGGCGCAAAAAATTGCATCATCACCCCCCACATCGCATGGGCGCCCGTTGAAACCAGAGAACGCCTTATGGGCATAGTTTCGGACAACATCAAAAATTTTCTGAACGGAACTCCGACAAATAAAGTAAATTAACGGCGAGTAAGTAATGACACAAATTATATATTAAGATATATTTTATAAATGTCACGATGTAATTGACCTACTGTAGCGGTAATTCTGTTCTATATATATAATTGGATTTATCCATATCATTGTACGACGATTACTTGCGGGCGGATAATATCCGCTCCTACAGAATAACAATCATGTCATCAAACAGAAACAACCGCCCACCTTTCGGTGAGCGGTTGTTTTGTGTAGTGTAGTATTAGGAAATTGGGATTAGATTACAATTACTGCTGTCTTTCGCAATAGCTTGAAAGGCCTGTGTTAGGATCTGTGTATTTGAGCATATCATTGTCAGCGTCATATGTGTAGTTAAACTGCTGTTCGCCTACTGTCATAACGAGATCTGTACCCTCAAATGTGTAATTGCCCGAAACAGTCACACCGCTCATTTCGCCTGAGAATGTACCGTCATCTGCAAATGTGTATGTACATTTCAAAGTTTCGGGTTCAACACCGTTTGCTGTTGCGTAGTCATCAATTGAAACGGCTGCACCGTCCGTACCTTCAAGTGCTGTTACAGTCCAAGTACCTACAACGCTTGCCGATGAATCGCCGTCCTTTGAATCAGCGGCGCTGTCATCTGCGCTGTTTGCATTGTCGTCAGCAGTCTGTGATGCCGAACTTTCGTTTTTGCTTGACGAGTCACCGCCATTACCGCAACCTACAAGACCTACTGTACCTACCATACAAATTGCAAGCAATAAAGCTAACTTCTTGATTTTTTTCATAGTTGATTACCTCTTTCCGATATTTTTTACTTTCCGATTTTGATTTACGGAAACACCGCAATTTTCGTGTTTCGCTTTCATCACCTCAATGATAGCCAATTTAATGCAATATTTCAACAAATTGGCACAAACATCAATCTTTTAGCAAAAACATATGACAATCGGATATAATATTTTTCAAATTTATGGTATAATCTAAGTGCAGTTAATCATTGCTCCGAATTAAATTATTTCAAAGGAGGCGATATCTTGAAAATTGCAGTTATTGACGACGAAAAGCCTCAGGCAGACATTCTCTACTCAATCTGCAATGCATATTTTGGCGGACACAAGCAAAATGTGCAGATTGATTGTTTTCCTGACGGAATAGCTTTTTTCAATTCATTCAAGGAAAACACCTACAAAATAGCTTTTGTAGATATTTTTATGGAGAAGATGAACGGCATTGCCGTGGCTGAAAAGCTTCGTAAAAAAGACCGTGATATTATCATTGTATTTGTCACAACAAACCCCGATTTTATGATGCAGGCATTTTCCGTTCACGCTTTTCATTACATAACAAAACCCTACAAAGCTGAGCAGATTTATAAGGTACTTGATGATGCCTCGTCATATGTATCGGATAATTCAAAATACATTGAAGTTATGTGTGACCGTCGAAACACGCTGATTTCGCTTAAGGAAATTGTTTCTGTTGAATCCGATGCACATTATATCAACATAGGTGTTGTTTCGGGACTTAGATATCGCACACGAATGACCATTGCAGAGTTTCTCAAGCTTGCAGACAACGACAACCGTTTCATACCCGTAAACAGGGGAATCGTGCTGAATGCCAATTACATAAAAGACATTGAAGGCTCTGTATGTGTTACAGGCAACGGTGAAAGATTCCCGATTAAAATTCGTGAAAAAACTCGGATTGAACAGAGCATCCGTGAATATATGTTCAAAAAAATCAGAGAAAACCAGCGGAGGTGAACATGGACGCATTCATAAAATTTCTTCAGGCATTTTTCAGCTTTGTCATAATAATACCGTTAAGTTTATTCTGCCTTTTACCATTAAAAAATCAATTAAAATACCCGATTTCAAAGATAGTAACGCCCTTTTTGTGTTCATTTATCATACTCGGTTCTCTCTCGTCAATTGTGATGACGGCTTTTGACATTCAGAATTTAAACTTTGTTCTCTTCCCCGACCTTGTAATATTTTTCTTCCTTATTAAAAGCGTTACAAAGGCCGGAACAGCACGCTGTTTGTTTGTTTTTATAAGTGTGTGCTGTTTGATTTCATTCTTTTCGCTGTATTCATATTTTATCAACTCATTTTTTCAGGAAGAAATCTCACGAGGAGTTAACACCTCATATAGCCTGATTCAAATGGGGCTTTCGGTTGCGGCAATGGCGCTGTTGTTTCCGCTCACAAAATATTACGCATGGATGATTGACAACATAAATATCGGCAAGGTGTGGTATTTGTTTTCAATTTTGCCCATTGCACTTATGGTGTCAAACATCTATATCATACCGATTTCCTACGCAAATATTCGTGTTGGAAAGGTTTATGCAAAAGGATTCATCATTACAATATTTGAGCTTGCATTGTATCTTATAGTATTCATATTATTCTACATTTTCAGCAAGACTACTATTGAAAAAACAAAGCTTACAGAACGAAACAACATTCTTGAAATTCAGAAAAGTTACACAGAATCGTTGCAGTCGTACATAAAATACACCTCAAAAGCAAGACATGATTTTAAACATTCAGTTCATGTTATGAGCCGACTTGCAGATGAAGGAAATCTTTCGGCGCTGAAAGACTACATTGCCCAGTATGAAAATTCGCTGACTGTAACAGCACCTGTGCGAATCTGCAAGAGTGAGGCGCTGAACGCATTGTTCAATCACTATCGTCAACAGGCGATTGAGAACAATGTTGACATTAACTGGCGGATTGATTTGCCCGACAAATCGAGAATTCTTGATGTTGACCTCTGCAGTATTTTCGGCAACATACTCGAAAACGCAATTGACGGTTGCTGTACAGTTGAAGAAGGCAAAAGATATTTTAATCTGACTTCAGAAATAAAAGGCGACTGTCTGTACATTGTATCAACCAACAACTTCGGCAAGCCCTTGAGAATGGACGGCGAGGAATTTTCTTCAACAAAACATCAGGGCAAAGGAATCGGACTTTACTCAATGAAAAGCATAACAGATGTTTATGACGGTATTTTTGAAGCAGGCAACAATGACGGCGAATTTTTCGTAAATATCGTAATGAAATACTAAATATTAAAGGGTATGCACAAGCGGCATACCCTTTTTGTATTCGAACAATTGCAAAAAAACACGCCTTGCAGACACAAGGCGTGTTTTTGTTTTCATCGTCAACTGATTATAAGAGTTTTCTGAATTTCTGTTGCGTCAAGAACATTGACCACACCGTCCCGATTGAAATCCGCAAGCTTCATCTGAACATCGGAAAGTGCCGCAGTGGAAATGGCAAACTTGCTGATTTCGGTTGCGTCAAGAATATCAACACTTCCGTCAAGATTTACATCACCGATTGCAAACGACACTTCGCCGTTTGATGCAGGAGCTGTTGTTGGCTGAACAGGTGCGGTAGGAACAGTTGCTGCCGGCTGTGTTGCCTTAGCCGTTGTCGGCTGTACTGTTGCAGCAGGAACAGTTGTTGCAGGCTGTGTGGCCTTGGCTGTTGTCGGCTGAACAGTTGGCTTTGCAGTAGTCGGCTGAACCGTAGCTTTGGCTGTGGTAGGCTGTACAGTAGGTTTTGCTGTCGTAGGCTGTACCGTTGATGAAGAAACAAAAGTACAAAAATCAAGAGCAACCCAACCTGTCTTGCCGTTGTACGAGGTGTAACCCCATGTGTGACCGCCGGAAGCCGAAACCTTTGTTACATTAAGAGTAACATTGCTCGGAACAGATGCTACAGATTTATAGCTTGTACCCGCACCGCTTCTCATATTGAGATAATCGTCAACATCTGTTTTATATGTACCTGTTGTGTAAGTTACCTTTTTGGTTGTAGCCTGAGTAGTGCTTGTACTGCTGCTGAAATTGCCAAGGTAAATGTAGCCCTGAAAATTCCACCCTTTGTTACCGCCAACCTTCGGGTCGGAGATACTCGCTGTGGAAATGTAAAAATTAGCACCGCTGTATGCAGAGTTTGAAAGTGTAATCACACCGTTTTCAACCTTTTCCACAACAGCAACATGACCGCCGCCATAGCTGTATGACCAACAGGCAATTGCGCCGACCTTCGGGGTCTGGCCGTACTTATAGTAGCCGTTAGCCTTGTTGTAGCCGTACCACTGCTCTGCATTGTTCCACGAAAGCTTCGGCTCAGAGCCGAGAATCTCATAAGCTCTGCCGTAAGCATATGCTGTACAGTTCGGCATACCGTAATCGTACCTATAAAAAACATTTAAATTACTGTAATAATACTTGTTACTTGAACTCGGGGCAGAAAGTCTTGGTGAGAACGATGCCGCACTCGCAATCATCGACATTGAGAAGACCGACACAAACAGCATTACAGCCGTGAGAACTGCCGCAGAAACCTTTTTGTTAAAAATTCTTTTTAAAACATTTTGCAAAGAAACACTCCTTTTTTAAATTTCAAAGCGGTTGTTACCAATTTGTAACCACTTTCTTATATTTTATCATAAAATGCTTTGAAATCAAAGAGCAGAAATGCCGAATTTAGAAATTATAATCCGCATTTTTAAGCCAATCTATACAATGAATTACATGTTCTGTTCCAACCGTTGACACAAAACGGCAAAAAATAAAAGGCGGTTAAAAAACCACCTTTATTTGGTCGGGATGACAAGACTTGAACTTGCGACTCCACGCCCCCCAGACGTGTGCGCTACCAAACTGCGCTACATCCCGATGCAACATTATTATTTTAGCAAAACAGCAGGCTGTTGTCAAGGCATTTCTAAAATTTTTTCTGCTGATCAACAGAAATTGCAATTAAGACGAACACAAACAGCAAAGCAAAACGGACACTGCCATTCGACAGTGTCCGAAAAATGCTTAGATTAAAGAAAAATCTTTTAAATTATTCTTCTCTCTTCTTTCTTGCAAGGAACATAACGCCTGCTGCTGAAACCATAAGACCTGCCATTACGAACACGATTGTTGTTTCAACGCCTGACTTAACTGCACCTGTGCTTGAAGAACCTGAGCCTGATGAGCCTGAACCGCTGCTGCTTGAGCCGCCGTTTGAACCGTTACTGCTTGAGCCTGAAGCTGAACCTGAGCCTGAGCCAGAACCAGAACCTGAACCGTTGCTTGAGCTTGATGAGCTCGAACCCTTGTTACCTGTCTTCTTAGCGTTGCCGAGCTGATCCTTGTCAACCTTTTTACCTGTTGTAGGATCTGTGCAAGTTGAGAGAATCTTCTCAACTGCAGGAGCAATCTTATTCTTATCAGGGCTGTTTATAGCGTTGAGTCTATCTGTTACAGCACCCATAACCTTTGTTGGGCTAACCTTGAGTTCGTTAATAAGGTCCTGTGTATGACTTGTCTTAGCGTCATCGTCATAGTAAGCAACGAGGTATGTAGCCAGCAATGTTACATCTGATTCGCCCTCAGGGAAAGCAGAACCGATGATTTTACCTGTTGAAGTAATCTTCTTTTCAGGACCGCAGTCTGGATTGTTTTCCCATTTAGCTTCGTTTGCCTTCTTTTCTGAATCCTCAGGGTTTTCAAGCTGATTACCTGTGCAATAAAGTGTGTCGCCGATGCAGTTACCGTTCATAATAGCGTTGTATGACTGCATACCTGTGTTAGCACTGAAGACTACACAGTATACTCTTCCGTCTGACTTAGAGATTGTGTTACCTGTCTTTGAAAGATCATAAGTTGCGATACCTGTTGAAGCGTCGTACTTACATCTTTCTTTCTTTGTCTGCCAATCCGGCCAATCGCCTGAACCGTCAGCCTTCCAAATGTGACAGAATACTGTCTTAACATTATTCCAGCCTGACTTCTTTACATCGAACTTAACAACATTGCCTGCTTCAACCTCTGAAGAACCGTTAGCTGAAACATCTGAAGAACCGTCAGCTGAAACTTCGCCTGACTGATCTGCTGCAGCAACAGCAGCATCATCCTCTGCTTCTGCAGCGCTTGCTGTGATGGCAGCTGAGCTGCACATTACTGCGGCTGCAAGAAAAAGACCTGCAATTTTCTTGAACATTTTTAATCTCCTCCTAAAATTGTTCATAAATATCCAAGATAGATTTTCATATCTTAGTACTGCTTATTATACTATAAAAATAACAAAACTGCAATAGTTTTGGTTTAAAACCGTTTCTGTTATTTGCACAAGGTTTTATGTGACAGTTTGGCTATTTTTCACAATTTTACTTTTTAGCACGCCATAAATGCACATTAAATGATTATTTCAACATTGCGTAAACGGTTTCTTTTACGCTGTCAAGAGCCTCTTCAATCTTTTCGGGCTGCTTAGCGCCTGCCATAGCCATATCCGGCTTACCGCCGCCGTTACCGCCGGCTTTCTGAGCAACAGCCTTGACTATTTTGCCTGCGTTAGCGCCGAGAGCAAGAGCCTCCTTACCGCAGGCTGCGGCAAATGTCACCTTGCCGTCATTTTCAGTTGCAAGAACGCATACGCACTTTGGAGCAAAATCTCTTGCCTTTTCACACATTGTGCGAAGAATGTCGGCATTAACCTTGTCAACCTTGCCTGTTACCACTCTTACACCGTGCTCCTCTGTTGTGCCTGCAAAAAGCTGTCCAATCTGAGCAACGGCAAGCTTAGAGTTAAGCTCGTTGATTTCTCTCTGCTGTTCCTTGATAATCTGTTCAGCCTTTTGAACGCCCTCAACAACCGCCTTTGGATTCGCAATTTTGAGTAATGAGCAAACATCCATAATAACAGCGCTCATACCGTTAATATATTTGAGAACGCCCATACCTGTGAGAGCCTCGATTCTTCTTACGCCTGCGGCAACCGAACCCTCCTGTCTGATTCTGAAAAGACCGAGGTTTGCGGTATTCTTAACATGAGTACCGCCGCAAAATTCAACAGAGAAGTCGCCTGCACTTACAACACGGACAACATCGCCATACTTTTCACCGAAGAGTGCCATTGCGCCGAGCTTTTTAGCCTCTTCAATAGGCATTTCCTGTGTTGTAACGGGGATTGCCTCAAGAATCTTTTTGTTTACAAGGTCCTGAACCTCAATCAGTTCCTTTGCCGTGAGAGCCTCAAAGTGAGTGAAATCAAAACGGAAGTAGTCGTCCGAAACAAGCTGACCTGCCTGCTGAACATGGTTGCCGAGAACCTCACGGAGAGCCGACTGAAGAAGGTGAGCCGCTGTGTGGTTTCTTGTAATATCCGCACGGCGCTCTTCATCAACAGCAGTTGAAACCTCCGCACCTACATTGATGCTGCCGCTCTTTACTGTACAAGCATGAAGGTAAATTGTGCCTGACGGATTCTTTGTTGTGTTGTCAACATCAGCTGAAAAACTGCCCGACTCCATAACACCTGTGTCGCCAACCTGACCGCCGCCTTCTCCGTAGAACGGAGTTTTGTCGAGAACGATAATAGCATTTTCGCCCTCACCGATACTGTCAACTCTCACACCGTCCTTAACGATTGCAAGAACCTTTGAAGTTGACTTGAGGTCTGTGTAACCTACGAATTCTGTATTTGCAACATCCGAAAGGTCTGTTGTGTCAGAAATCCAAGCGTCTGCACCTGCGTTCTTTCTTGCATCACGGGAACGCTTTTTCTGCTCCTTCATAAGCTCACGGAAACGCTCAACATCAACCTTGATGCCTTTTTCCGAAAGAATTTCTTTTGTAAGGTCAATCGGGAAACCGTAGGTATCGTTAAGCTTGAACGCATCCTCACCGCTGAGAACATTTACATCTTCGTTGTCCATAATGCCGTTGAGCATCTTAAAGCCCTGATCAATTGTCTTGGCAAAGCTTTCTTCCTCAACCTTGATAACCTTTGTGATGAATTCCTGCTTTTCCTTGAGTTCGGGATAAGCTGTGAGATTTTCCTTGATAACCGTATCGCAAACCTTATAGAGGAAAGGCTCGTTGTAACCGAGAAGTCTGCCGTGACGAGCGGCTCTTCTGAGCAAACGGCGGAGCACATAGCCCTTGCCCTCGTTTGACGGAAGAACACCGTCACCTATCATAAATGTTGTACTGCGGATATGGTCTGTGATAACACGGAGTGAAACATCGCTCTTTTCATCTCTGCCGTACTCAACACCTGTAATCTGTGAGATGTGCTTCATAATATTCTGAATTGTGTCAACGAGGAAAAGGTTGTCAACGCCCTGCATAACACAGGCAAGTCTTTCAAGTCCCATACCTGTATCAATGTTCGGATGTTCAAGAGGAGTGTAGTTACCTTTGCCGTCACTCTCAAACTGAGTAAATACAAGGTTCCAAACCTCAACAAAACGGTCACATTCACAGCCTACATGACAGTCGGGTCTGCCGCAGCCCTTTTCGTCGCCACGGTCAAAATAGATTTCGGAGCACGGACCGCAGGGACCTGAACCGTGTTCCCAGAAGTTATCTTCCTTGCCGAGTCTTACCATATGTGACGGATCAACGCCGACTTCTTTTGTCCAAATGTCAAAAGCCTCGTCATCGTCCTCATAGATTGAAACATAGAGCTTTTCGGGAGGCATTTCAAGAACCTTTGTGAAAAATTCCCATGCCCATGCTGTAGCCTCGTGCTTAAAATAGTCGCCGAATGAGAAGTTACCGAGCATCTCAAAAAATGTACCGTGACGGGCTGTGATGCCGACACGCTCAATGTCGGGAGTACGGATACATTTCTGACAGGTTGTAACACGCTTGCGGGGAGGTGTTACCTCACCTGTAAAATATTTTTTCATAGGGGCCATACCGCTGTTGATGAGCAGAAGGCTGTTGTCGTCCTTTGGAACAAGCGAAAAGCTGGGAAGTCTTAAGCAACCCTTTGATTCAAAAAATTCAAGAAACTTTTCTCTTAATTCGTTAAGTCCTGTCCACTTCATAAAAAATCTCTCCTTATACAAATTCACAGGGGAATACAATATTCGTTCAAATTTGTTTAAAGTATGCAACCGAGCAAAATAAAAAATCCCATTGTATAAAAATACAATGGGACAGGAATATCCTGCGGTACCACCCAAATTGACGACAAGCGTCCGCTTTGAGTAATCGTCATATAGATTACATTTCCTTAACGCAGAAATACGCTGTGCTTAATCACACAGAGCTCAGGGGCAGCGTACCGAAGCCTTACATAAAAGCCTTGCACCAAACGGCTTTCTCTCTGAAATGCTGACGCCTCGGTTAATCCCGTCACAGCCGAATATTGTAATTCAATTGTAGCAAATAATTTAAATCGGAGCAACACTCTGCTTTGCTTGCAAGGAGCAGAGTTTGCGACAGATTGCAATCAAGTGCATAGGAGCGTCAGCTCCTCAGTATTTCAGCGAGAGATTTGCTCACGCTGAAAGGCTGAATTGTTCCCCACCGTTTTTAAGGTGGGGAACATCAGTACTTAGATTATAAAACTGTTTCTTTGTGTTGTCAATAGCAAAATTTGGGATTAGTCACGCTTTTTTCTGATAACCGAGCCTGACGGAACGGGGGCACTGCACTTCATTGTGAGTCTTTGCATCGGGTGCGGCGCACTTTCAACGGGCATACCCTCGTCAGTTGTAAGCGACTCACACTTGATTTCAAACGGCACTCCGCTTGGCGGAAGCACATCGAGTGTGTCGCCCACATAGAATTTGTTGCGCTGAGTGATTACTGCGGTTGTGTCGTCAATAAGCTCTTCGCACAACGCAACATTGTCATAATGACGGATATATCCTCCGTTGCCCGTAACCTGACCGGGTTCTCTGCCAAAATAGAAACCCGTGTTGTACTCACGGTGGCTGATTTTTTCAAGCTCTTCCCTTATCCACGGTTTGAGAACATAACCGTCACCCTCTGCAAAATAATCGTCAACAGCGTGGCGGTAAGCGTTTGTTGTAACAGCGACATAGTAAGCCGACTTTGCTCTGCCCTCAATTTTAAAGCTTGAAACACCTGCCTTTACAAGCTCAGGGATATGCTCAATCATACAGAGATCTCTGGAATTATAAAGATATGTGCCGTCGCCTGTTTCTTCAACGGGGAAATACTGTCCCTGACGGTTTTCTTCATAAAGATGATACTTCCATCGGCACGGCTGAGCACAGTCGCCGTGGTTCGCATCTCTGCCTGTCATATAGCTTGAAATAAGGCACCTGCCCGAGAATGAAACGCACATTGCACCGTGTACAAAGCATTCGATTTCAAGCTCTTTCGGAACTTTTGCACGCATTTCGGCAATTTCATCAAGCGGAATTTCCCTTGCAAGCACAACCCTTGACGCACCCATATTGTAAAGCACATTTGCCGCCGCATAGTTTGTTACTCCTGCCTGAGTCGAAATGTGGCGCTGAACCTTTGGCGCATACTTTTTAGCCGCCTCAAAAACACCGAGGTCGGCAATTATGAACGCATCAACTCCGCAAGCCTGAGCATTCTCCATAAATTCCTGAAGATGAGGAATTTCATTATTGCGTGGAAGTGTGTTGCAGGTTACATGGATTCTTGCTCCCTTTTTATGTGCAAGGTCACAGGCAGTTTTCAGCTGATCGTTATCAAAATTCTGCGGTGCGGAACGCATTCCGAACATTTTTCCCGCAAGAAAAACTGCGTCTGCGCCAAAATTTAATGCAGATTTAAGGCAATCCATATCACCTGCCGGCGATAAAATTTCGGGTTTTTCAAAATTAGTTATCATAGCTTTTAATATACTCCATATTTGCATTTTGCTGTTCAAGTGTTGATGCGTAATAAGCCTGTCCCTTGCTGTCGTGACAGAAGAAGTAATAATCCGAGCTGTTCGGATTGAGTGCGGCAATTATTGCGTCCATACCCGGATTGCAGATTGGACCGTATGGGAGTCCCTTTTTGTCATATGTGTCGTATCTGCTCTTGTATGTACTTCTGTCATTTTCGGGAACATCTTCAAGGCTTCTGTACGGATAGAACTTTGTTGAATCAAGACCGAGGTTTGACACACCGGCACTGCTGTCAGCTGTAAGACGGTTGTGAAGAATTGATGAGATGTAGTACATATCCTCTTTGTCAGCCGCCTCTGCCTGAATGATTGACGCAATTGTCATAACCTGATCAAGCGAATACTTTGTATCGCTCTCATCAACCATTTTCAAAACTGTTGTTTTCTTTGAATAGCCATCAACAGTCTGCTTTTCGTTTATCTTTGTTTCGTAGTTATTAAGAAGCTTGTAGATTACGGACTCTGCATTTTCGTTTCTGTAGAATTCGTAGGTATCGGGATAGAGATAACCCTCCAGCTTGTAGTAACGCTTGTCCGCATTTGTTTCAGCCCTGATAAAATCAAAATCGCCGTCAAATTTGTCAGAATTGCACAATGAAAGGAACTCATCCCTGTCACCCAAAGCACCGTTCTTTTTAAGAGTGTCGGCAATTTCAAGAACGCTCTCACCCTCGGTAATTGTAACAGAAACCGTGTCGGTTCTGTTGTTGTTGCTTGAAAGAAAATTGACGATTGCCTCATAGTCCATATTCTTGCGGATTTCATATGTACCCTGAGTAAAATCATCGGATGACTTTGTGACATTGACAAAGAGCTTAAAGTATGACGGTTCGCCTATTATCTTGTTGTCGGCAAGCACCTTTGCAACATCGTCAACCGTTGGATTTTCGGGAATCTCAATTTTGACTGTTGAAGAATCGGTTCTGTTCACGGCAAGCAAATCGTTCATACCTGTTATCATATATACAGCCGCCATTGCTCCGACAATTAGAATTGAGATTATCCACATAACACGGAAAATTCTGCGGTTATGCTTATTTTTCGCTTTAAGAGTCTTTTTTTCTTCCCTTTTCTTCTGCTTAAGAACATGCTTTGACTCTCTCGCCATCTGCTTTCGAACATCCTGACCGCTGTATGAATTGAGGTTTGACGGCTCGCCTTCTGTTTCACCGTACATATTTTCGTCCTCATACTCGGTTTCGTCAATGTTGAGCTTAAAGTTTTCGGCTCTTCTTCGGCGCTGAGCGTTAAGCTCCTGTTCGCTCATATTAAAATTATCAGGGTTCATAATGTATCATTCCTTTACAAACTCGTTATTTGTTCGGTTGGTATATTTTTCGGTAATCACGGCGTCAACGGGGCGGTCGAATACTCCCGAGGGCAGAGTATGCTCCATACATTTGGAGTAGCAAAGACCAACGCTCGTTCCCGAAAAGCTCTGCAAAAATCTGTCATAGTAACCCTTGCCGAATCCAAGGCGGAATCCCTGCGTATCAAAGCAAAGTCCCGGAACAAGGCAGAGTCCGTGTGAGAAATCCCCATACTTTTCACAAACCTCGGGGTTTGGTTCCATAATTGAAAACGCACCCTTTTCAAGCTGAGAAAGTGAGGTCACAAGGTAAAAATCCATTTCGCCGAAATTATTCCTGCACCTTGGCAGAGCAAGTTTTTTGCCGTCTTTCAGCGTTGTTTCAAGGATAAGCGAGGTGTCAACCTCAATCGGTGATGAAGCAAAGGCAAAAAGCACATCGCAGCTTTTGTATTCCTCACTTGCCAGAAAAGCGTTCTGCAAGGCAAGGTCAAGCTGCTGTTTCTTTTCGGGAGGACAGCTTTTGCGGATTTTTTTATGTTTTGCACGGAGCTGACTTTTCAGCTCACGAACATTTTTTACAGGCATTGCATATCACCGATAACCTTGTCGGCGGCATCCTTTGATACTGCGAGAGAAACAATTGCGTGACCAAATTCAATTGCACAGCCTGCGCCCTTTGCGGTAATAATATTGCCGTCCGTTACGGTGTGAGTGCCTGTATAGTCTGCACCCTTCAGCTCCTTTTCAAAGCCGGGGAAACAGGTTGCCTTTTTGCCGTCAAGGATTCCGAGGTGACCGAGAATTGACGGAGCGGCACAGATTGCGGCAACAATTTTGCCGTTCTCACAGCTATACTTAACAGCCTCAATAACCTTTTCGTTTGCCTCAAGATTGAGAGTTCCGGGCATACCGCCGGGGAGTACAACACCCTGAACACCGTCAAGGTCAATACTGTCAATTGTGATATCGGCTTTTACAGGCACACCGTGTGAGCTTGTAACACATTCGCCTGTTACACCGACTGTTTTAACATCAAGCTTTGCCCTGCGCATTACATCAACGGGGGCAAGCGCCTCTGTTTCTTCAAAGCCTTCTGCAAGAAATACATAGAACATAGTAAACTTCCTTTCAGGAAAGAGTAATCCCGATATAGACATCGTCGGGAATTTTATGGTTTTTGTCGAGTGATTTAATCATTCCGCATTTTTGTAACCTACAGTTTTCAAAAAGAGCGTTATCGGATTTGCCCGTAAACACAAACCTTTCTGATTTTGTATTTTCAAGCAAAAGTGCGGAAAGTTCGTTTATATTTTTATAAGCCGAGTAAAAAACATCGGCAGTATTTTCGTTTTCATCAAATACGGCAAAGCAGTCATTCTTATTGATCACCTTTGAGCCGTAAATCTCATAATAGGACTTTGCAAATTCATAAAAATTTTCATTATATATGAAAGAATTTTCTTTTGAACAGCCGAAATTCAAGCCCTTCTCTGCAAAACTTTCAAGCGTTTGCCTTGAAAGTTCACGGCTTTTTACGGTGCAGTTCAAAACATATCCTAGCTTTGCGTAAAAGCCATACAAGCCGTCATTTGCAGGAAAAAGCAGAGAATACACGTCACCGTTATTCTTTGCGTCATCAAGTGCAAAATCAATCAGCCTTAACATTATTCCTTTGCCACGGAAAGATTTATCGGTTGACGCACCGCAAAGATAATGCGATTTCTCGCCGTTAAGCGTACCTTTTACAAGGTAAAGAGCCGAAACGATTCTATCGTCAACAACGGCACAGCAGCCGTCAAAAAGGTTGCTGTCAAAAATCAGGTTGACGGCAGTTACATCCTCGTCAAAACACGAGAGCCACAGCTTTTTAAGGCTTTCGGTATCGGATTTTTCGGTTTTGCGAAATATCGTTTTCATCGTTTTTTCGGTATTGCATTCCAGCGGTCGAGGATAATAACGGGATTGTATGAAAGTTTAGACTTTTTGAGTCCCTCAAGTCCCATATCTTCCTCACGGTTTATATACTCATACTGCGTAAGAGTTTTGGCAAATTCGTTGTTGATTACGGCATAAACACCGTCATATTCACGAAGTGCCTTTTCAAAGTTGATGTCATACACCTTGGGTGAAATTTCACTTCCGAGAGTCATGGCAACGGGCTTTGAGTCAACATACAGTACAGCGCCCTTGACATTATATTCGTCTTTGAGGTCGCACATTTCCCTGATTGCCGTAATTTCGCTTGAAGCTTCGGGATCGGTGTCATTTTCCGCACACCACAGTTTTGCAACCGTTAATGCATCGGGAATATTTGAATCCGACAAAGTTTCAAAACGGGTATCGGTGTAGGTTCTGTAAAATTTTGAAATGTGGTTACGCTTTGCGTGAAACCTTTTGCCCGCAAGGGTTGCAAGGTCACGGGAAGTGTAGATGTAATCCTGATTTTCGGGTGAACGGACATAATCAAATTTGTCGGGAAACATTGTTTCAAGCATTGCACGATTGCCGTTTGTCAGCATAACAATTTGCAAATTGCCGTTTCTCTCCTCGGCATCTTTGAAAACCTCTTCAAGCGCACCCTTTATATTTTTGCCTGTAGGCATACAGTAACCCCAGACGGACTCATCGGGATTACAATACACCTTGACAATTGTATCTTCATAAAAAGCAAATTTAATATTGTATTCGTTTCGCCAAAGATAAGCGTTCAAAAGGTTGGTATCGCAACCCATGCACTCATCATAATCGTAGTATTTTTTAAGTTCGTTTATGTCACTTTGCTCAATTTTTTTAAAGCTCAGCATAAATTTCAGCCGCTACCCTCTCTATCTCTTCCGATATTTTTTCTATACTCTTAATCTCTCCGTTTTCACAGCAATTAATAACCTTCCAACCGCATTTTTTAGCGGCATAAACTGCACTTTTTCGACAGTCAAGAAGGAAACGGAGATTTTTCTCATGCAAATCTTTCTTGCTGTTGTCACCGCCGTAGCGTTTTTCCATAAGCTTCTGCGAAACCTCGGGTTCAACATCAAGGTAGATTACAAGGTCGGGTTTCGGAATCCCGAGCTTTTCGTATTCAAAATCGTTCAGCCAATCAATAAAGCTGTTCCACTCCTCTTTCGGGAGTTTGGACATCTGATAAATTATATTTGAAGTCACATAGCGGTCGCTTAAAATCACACCGCCGTTGTCACATTCCTTTTTCCAAAACTGAAGATAGCTAGCAACACGGTCAACCGCATAAAATGCACTCGCCGCATAGGCATTGACATCATCGGGCTTGTCACCAAATTCGCCGTCAAGATACATCTTCACGGGAGCGGCGGCAGGGCTTTCATAATTCGGAAATTCAAGCTTTGTGACCTTTTTGCCGAGAGCGGAAATTTTTTCGCACAAAATCTTTGTCTGCGTAGCTTTTCCGCTGCCGTCAAGTCCCTCAATAACAATAATTTTGCTTTTCATATATATACCTTACTTTTCTCTGCCATATTTCTGACGCATTTCCTTTTGCTTTCCGCAACACATATTGCCCTCGGGGCATGGTCCGAACAGGCATGACGGGCCGCAGTTTTTGAAAAGGTGCGGAGCAACCTCAAGACATTGCAAAAGCATCTGTTCGGCAACCTCACGAATTTCCCACTGCGCTCTGTTGCAGCAACGGTGTGCAAAAAAGTTCTGCAAGCTTCTTGCATTGAAAGTGCAGACAATTTTTGTTGTCGATGCATTCGGAAGAATAAATCTTGCGTCCTCATTGGCTTTCTTGATGAAAGCATTGCAGGATTTTTTATCGTCAGCCTTGTAAGCATTGATAATTTCTTCATCCGTTCCGCTGTATTTATCGGGACATTTCTCGTTGATGTAACCGACAGCAAGTGCATCTCTGATTTCCTTGTAAGCGTCAGCCTCAACCTTGAGAGCCTTTTCATAGGCGGCAAGAGCCTTTTCGTTCTTTGCAATCTCGGGCGGAGTTACAAAGTCAAACCTTGTGCCGTCAACATAGCGCTGTGACTGCTGACTGTAGGATGCAATTCTGTGGCGGACAAGCTGGTGTGAGCAGGCTCTTGAAATGCCCTCAATGCCGAATGTAAAATATGCGTGTTCGGTCGGACTTGCATGGCCGAGGCTTGCAAGCATATCAATAAATGAGGAAGTTTTTTCCTCGTCAAGACCTTCTCTTATATCTTCAATCCCTGACGGTGAGTAGCAAAGCTTTGCCGCCATTGCAACCGTCTGTTCAGGGTTAGGTGTGTGTGTAAGGAGCGTTACCTTTATTGCCATTTTTCGTTTTCATCTCCCATTTTCGATAAAGTTATTCACAATTTCCGATATTCGGATTTATTATAACATTATTATTC
>ERZ1026950.382-NODE-382-length-21478-cov-7.722821_pt1 | contig 21478 bp, 9 predicted proteins | sample MGYA00519302_ERZ1026950 | MGnify/ENA primary metagenome ERZ1026950 (study PRJEB26926, sample SAMN06164747) | human gut metagenome | biome: ENVO:00009003; feature: ENVO:2100002; material: ENVO:00002003 | host: Homo sapiens | place: USA | collected 2012 ... | reverse complement strand
TCAAAAACACTCAACTTGTTTTCCCCGGTAGCAACCACTTTGCCGTTTTTATCCTTGATCTGCGTCACAATACGGTAATTATCCTTATTAGCTCCTTCAGGGCTAACCAAAGAAGTTTTCAAAGACACTTTTGCATATTTGTCTGTCACCACGGGAGTGGTAGCATACGTCCCCCATGTCGGGATATGCGCATCTTCATTGATTACCAGATGAACATTGCGGTACAATCCGGCCCCCGGATACCAACGTGATGATTCAGGCTCGTTTTCCAAACGGACTGCCAGTTCGTTCCTCTCACCCGGTTTCAGATAAGGGGTCGCATCCACATAAAAGGAATTATAACCGTATGGCCAATAGCCTGCCTCCTGTCCGTTTACATAAACACGGGCATGGCTCATTGCTCCGTCAAATATCAAAGTAGCCTTCTTGCCTTTTTCAAAACCGGGAGCATCAAAGTTCAGGCGATACCATCCGGTTCCTACAAATGGAAGACCTCCGGTACGGCCAGCATGTTCCAAAGCCTCTGTCTGTCCATCCTGAGTGATAGCCATTTCCTGCTTGTCGTTATTGATACTGAACGGACCATAAATCGCCCAATCATGAGGAACGGTGACGTTCTGCCATTTACTGTCATTATAACCGGGATTGGCAAATTCCGCATTATCTTCACGCGTAAATTTCCACCCTTTTTCGAAAGTCTGCTCTGTACGTACCTGCGCTTGCATAAAAGCAAAACAACAAACAGCTCCTAACGCAGCACACAAAAATCGTTTCGTATTCATAGTTATTTCTTATTAGGATTTTCTGTTACTATAAAAGTAATTTCACCTGCCTTGATCAAATCATCATGCGAAATCAAATATTTATTAATCTTCTTATTGCCCAATCTGATTTCCTTTATATAATCCCCTTGTCCTTCTTTCTTGATAACCAATTCTTTCTTGCCCCAATATTTAGGATCAAGCTGAACGGTCACTTTATCAAAAGTAGGAGTAGTCAATGTATATTCGGGCACACCCGGACAATCCGGATAGAATCCCATCATACTGAATATAGCCCATGCAGACATCGTACCCGTATCATCATTGCCGGGAATTCCATCCGGCTTAGTTGTGAAATACTTAGCCAGCAATTCCTTCACCAATTTCTGTGTACGCCATTCTTCACCCTTGAAACGACTGAACAGGTAAGGATAAGCTATATCGGGTTCATTAGCCGGATCATAATTTCCTTCATCGAACACGCTTTGCAGCTTATCGACAAATTTCTTATCACCTCCCATCAGTTTCACCAATCCATTGATATCATGAGGAACAAAGAAAGTGTAATTCCATGCGTTACCTTCGTGGAAACCGGGACTAGGTGCAAAATTCGCTCCTTCTTTCGGGTCAAACGGTTCATAGAACTTACCTTCCTTGGTGATAGGACGCAAAGTTCCGAAATCCTTGCTATAATAATTCTTATACCCCATAGAACGTTTGCGGAACAGTTTCGCATCTTCCTTTTTACCTAGAGCCTCTGCCAAAGTGGACAGCGCATAGTCGGCAACATAATATTCCAAAGCATGAGAAACCGAGTTGTCATACTGGCTTTCCATCGGCACATACCCTTTGGACATATAATCGTCATTATCCGGACGCATCAGATTATCCTTGCCCGGAGTAGTGGCCGACTTATACATTCCCTTATAAGCTTCGTCAATGTCAAAGTCTTGCAATCCCTTCATCCAACTGTCTACCAGAACAGGAATAGAGGGGTCACCTTCCATAGTCAATGTTTCACGACCATATAATTCCCATTTCGGGAACCATCCGTGTTCCTTATACATACCCATCATAGTATGTATCATATCCATCTGACGTTCCGGATAGACCAAAGTCATCAACTGATGGTAGTTACGATAAGTATCCCACAATGAGAACACCGTATAACGGTTACGGTTGGTGGTCAGAATCTTGTCTCCCTCCATTTGTGGATATTGTCCGCTTACATCCTGCAAAATATTAGGATGAATCATGGTATGATACATAGCGGTATAGAATACTCCCTTTTGTTCTTCCGTGCCACCTTCTACCTTGATACGGGAAAGATCATCGTTCCATCTCTTACGGGCCTCCGCACGCAGTTTGTCGAATGTTGTGCCGAAAGGCTGTTCTTTTTCCAAATTCAGACGAGCATTCTCAATGCTGACAAAAGATACGCCCATACTGACCTCAATCACTTCTTCCGCCGTAGTATCGTAAGTAAACCACACTCCTATATCATCTCCGCTTATTTCTTTTGTATAAGCAGTATAGAGTTTGTATTTACCGGCTGTATCGTCCCATTGCGCCTCCACACCCATCGGACGCATCATTTTCCAATAACCGCGTTTTGCCGGTACTTTGTTGATACGCATTACAAAATAGATGGGAAATACTGCCTGAGGATTGTAACAGAAAGTTCCCAACAACTTGGTACCTTCAATCTCACGGTCGTTTACAAAACGAACGGTAGCACCACTCTCATTGGTCAATCCCTCTCCCAGATTCAACAAGATATTGCTTTGTCCGGCAGGAAAAGTAAAGCGTGCCATACTGGTACGTGGAGTGGCAGTCAGTTCACATTTCACATTGTATTTATCCAGTATATTGGTATAATAACCCGGATTTGCAGTTTCACCTTGATAGAAGCTTCCATAATTATGATAATCCACATCCAGTTTGCCGGTGGTAGGCATTAATAACAATGATCCCAATTCCGGACAGCCTACCCCGCTAAGATTAACGTGCGCAAAGCCGGTAAGATATTTATTATTGAATTCGTATGGAGTGGACCACCATTGCTTGTCTTTATCCTTATCCCCTTCGGGAACCCCCATCACATTGAAAGGAGTCACCGACATCATTCCATGAGGGGTTAATGCTCCGGGGTTTGTCGTACCGTAATTAGTAGTACCCACAAAAGGGTTTACATAATCTACCGGCTCTTTCTGTGCTGCCGCAGAAAAAACTGAGATACAAGCCAGAACAGCCGATAACAAAATTTGTTTCTTCATGCTATTTATTGTTTATATAGGTTCTATTATTTCACTACAATTTCATCTGTAAACAAGAAACCTCCGAATTCACCCGAAGATGCCTGATAACGTATGTAACGTGCTTTGGCATTTCCTTCCCAACCAAAGTTGGTGAAAGTCACCTTGTCATCCTTCACTACTTTGTGTTCCATGCGCTTCAGTTCCGTAAACTCCTTACCATCATTAGAAACGGAAATGATTACTTCTGAAGGCATAAAGACTTCAGGTCCACACACCTGCATAAAGTCTGCTCCAACAGAATGAATTTCTGTTTCTTTTTCCATATCAATGGTCACATCCATTCTTTTCTTGTCTATAAAACCTTGCCAACGCCTGTCACCATAAGTCCAGCCTCCGATCACACCATCTACCAAGGCACTGTCACCACCGGCCGAATAGCCGGGATAATAAGCGGCATCCGGTCCGTAAGCCACTTTCTTACCTACTGCCAAATGCTGTACGGGCTGATCCGCTCCCGGACGATTTCCTATCTCATTTTTCAAATCGAAAGGATGGTATCCTTCAGCTTTCAATGCCTCTACCTCTTTCAATGCACGAACATGAAAATCATCATAGTTCTTCACAGAAGGGGCACTCCAAGCAACTTCCGCCAAGGCAAGAATACGAGGATAAATCATCATTTCCGCATGTTCCGGAGTCGGAATATATTCTGTGAATAAATTAGCTTGTACTCCATACACTAACTGGACTTTATCCGCACTCAAAGTATCGGGTACAGGATTAAATGAATAAACTTTGGCCAAAGGCAGATACCCTCCTATTGCTTCCGGCTGGGAATCAGGAGCATCCTGATAAGAATCAAAATAGCAGAACTCACCCGGACTCATAATAGCCATGTGGCCGGAATCAACCGCTTTCATTCCCCCTTCCGTGCCACGCCATGACATGACAGTAGCATTAGGCGCCAAACCACCTTCCAATATTTCATCCCAACCCAATAATTTACGTCCGTGGGCATTCAAAAAGACCTCGATACGATGAATCAGATAACTCTGTAACTCGTTCACATCTTTCAAGCCCTCTTTTTTCATACGTGCCTGACACAGTTTGCAAGTGGGCCATGAGGCTTTACCGGCCTCATCCCCTCCTATATGAATATATTCGGACGGGAAAAGTTCCATTACCTCTGTCAACACATTTTCCAGAAACTCAAAAGTCTTTTCATTACCGACACAGAAATCGGCTTGTTTGTAAGGTTCGTGTGTACAAGACAACTCAGGATAAGCAGTCAGTACTTCTTCCGAATGCGCAGGCATCTCTATCTCAGGAATAACAGTAATAAAACGTTCCTGAGCGTATGCCACCAGTTCACGGATATCATCTTGAGTATAATAACCTCCGTGAGCATCTTTACTACCTTCTTCTTCATACCGTCGTCCGTTATTCCACCATTCTTTCCATGTAGGAAACTCACGCCATGCCGCAAATTCTGTCAGACGGGGATATTTTTTTATTTCAAGACGCCAGCCCGCAGCGTCAGTAAGATGCAGATGCAGACGGTTCAATTTATAATATGCCAAAGCATCCATCTGCTTTTTTATAAATTCCTTGTTGAAAAAATGACGGGAAACATCCATCATAAAGCCACGATAAGCAAAACGGGGCTCGTCTGTAATGATTCCTACCGGCAATCCTTTTTCATCAGCCATTTGCAGCATAGTCTGAACTCCATAGAATAGTCCTGCTCCGGAAGTCGCACGAATAAGTACCTGATCAGGAGTTACCGTCAGAACATACCCCTCGGAAGAGTTTACCTCCGGCAATTGAGCCACTTGCTTCAAGACAATAGTATGTCCCTCTTCTGCCGCTACCGGTTTCAGCTTCATGAAAGAAGCCGCCAAATAATCCTTCAAAATCTTTTTATCTCCTTCGGACGCATCTATATACAATCCTGTTTCCGGATTCAGAGGAAACACTCCCTGTTGCAATTCCACCTTCAATGGTGCAGGAATAACAGAAAGTGTGCGTTGCTCTTCCTTTGTGCAACTTGCAAACAACAAGCCCAATGCAGCTCCTGCCAATATAATCAATTTTCTCATCTTCTATTTTCTTTAATTCTATTAATTTCATTAGTACGAATGCCTGGTTTCAATTCTCCATTAATAATGTAATGAAATCCGTCCTGCGAAACTATTACAGCTCCGGCACGCGCACCTTGCTCATATTCACCTAATGTAGTCCATTTATTCGTCTGTGGATGATAGAGCAGCAGATTTCTGTTAAACCGATACCACTCTACAGGATGTGACAAATATTCTTTTCCCGCATAAATACCTTGGAGAGCCTTTAAGAATATATCCTTATCAACTCCTCCGGCACACAATATCATCCCCTCGCCAAAAGAGGTTCCCATTCCACCACCTAAAGAGATCTCATTACCTTCTGCATCACACGGAGTGGCAACCGATGACCATTCTTTCGTTTCCGGAGAATACATATATCCATCTACCGATAAAGAAGCCTGGTGCCCTTCAATAGCCGGGGCAAAGCCACCCCATATATAAAGTTTTCCGTCTTGCGCCACGCAAACAGGTTGTACTCTGGGTTCACCCGGAATATCTGTTTCTTTTTTCCATCCTCCAGACAAATCCAACAGATCAAGCATGTACATGGCCGAGGACGGAATGCCATTTACATTTCCCCCGACAATATATAGTGAATGTCCTACTAATGCACCTGCCATATTATCTATAGTTGCAGGTAAGGATGGTAACGTATCCTTTTTCAAAACGTCTTTTTGCAAAGATAAAAGAAAAACATCAGACAAGCTGTGTGTTGCCGTAGTCCCTCCAACACAAATTAACCCTTTTTCAGTAGAAATAGTGACTCCATAAGCTGCTGCCTGAGGCAGTTGGCCTATTTTCTTCCACTCAAAAGCCGTATCATTTGACAAAGGGGCGATATATATATCCCGATAATAAGCTTTTTTTCCTCCATCGGCTACCGGTATATCAGGGAAATTACAACCTCCGGCTATCAGCAAATTTCCTTCAATCACTCCCGCATATAATGCAGAAACTCCCTTAAGAAAACCAGCATCCTCCGTAGGAAATCCCTGCATTTTCTCAAGAGATATTTCATAAACATCCGGCCGGCTGCTACAAGCAGTCACTACCATCATGCCTATTATCGCATAAATGCCATATATTATTTTCCTGATCATGTTTTCATGGTGAAGTTTACAAATTCTTTACAAGCAGTGTTGCGCAGCTATCTTTTAGGACAAACGCTACGCAACACCAGCACTGATTTTACAATTAATCTACAGTAATTTCATCTACAAACAGAAATGCAGGATTTCCTTTGCCTCCATGCCAAGAAGGAATATTGTATTCCGGCTTTGCCAATACTTTCAGATAACGTGCTTTCACAGGTTCAAAGCTCAATACATGTTCATATAATTGGTTTGGATTATCCAAAGTCATTGCAGGATATTCTTCTGAAGCTACTTGCTTGAAATTCTCACCGTCTTCTGAAACAGCGACACTGATGGAACGCGCGTCAAATATCCAGTCACCCTTCTCCACATTTGTAGTAAGTGTCACTTTGCTGAAATCAGCCGGCTGCCCGAAATCAATCACGGCTTCCATATCATTCTTATAAAAAGCAATCCAACGTCCTGTCTTATAATTTCTATTTCCTTTCAAACCATCCACCAAGGTAGAGATACCGGCAAATTCATATTGCTTGTTCACAGGTTGTAGAGCTGTTATTTTCTTTGAAGTCGATTTGCTGAACGCAATGTCTTCTTTCACAATACGACTATTGCCTGTAGGACGGACAGCCATAGCCTTAAACGTACAATTTGTATTGATCTTCACCGGTTCTGTATAAAGCTGTGAAGCGGTAGTGGGATCTGTGCCATCCAATGTATAATATACCGGACAGTTGTCTACAGTAGACAAAGTAACATCCACCGTACCAGTTTCCGCATTAGGCTCAAACCGGGCAGTCACATCAAACACGTGCTTGGCATAATTATACTGATATACATCATATATCTTCACCATACGTACCAAACGCTGCAAGAAATCCTGATAATCCTTATGTTCAGGATTTGTCCATTGAATATCTGCCAAAGCGGCCATACGTGGTAATTCCATATATTCCACCTGACTAAATGTAGGAATATACTCAGTCCACAAATTAGCCTGTACACCTTTAATATATTTCTGTTCCTCCGGTGTCAGTGATGCCGGCATAGGTTCATAACTATACACACGTTCTAAAGGTAAGTAACCGCCAATGGCTTCCGGTTCCTGTTCCACATCCTTGCTCTGATAATAGTCAAAATACAAATAAGTATTCGGTGACATAATAACATCATGCTTCTGCTTGGCAGCCTCAATACCGCCACCTTCACCACGCCATGACATGACAGTAGCATTAGGAGCCAACCCGCCTTCCAGAATTTCATCCCAGCCAATAATCTGACGTCCGTGGTCATTCAAGAATTTTTCCGCATGATTGATAATGAAGCTCTGTAATTTTTCCTCTGCCGTGTGGTTCTTGTCAGCCTTAATACCTAAAGCTTTGATACGATCCTGGCACTTTGGACATTTTGTCCAACGCACTTTAGGACATTCATCACCACCCACATGAATATATTCTGACGGGAAAATCTGAATAATTTCTCCCAATACATCATCTATGAATTTCAAGGTTTCATCATTTCCTGCACAAAGCACATCTTCCGATACCCCCCAGATTTTCCATACTTCGTACGGACCACCTGTACAGCCTAAGTTAGGATATGCAGTCAATGCCGCTTGCATGTGCCCCGGCAAATCTATTTCAGGAATAACCGTGATATGACGTTCGGCAGCATAAGCTACAATTTCTTTTGCTTCTTCCTGTGTGAAGAATCCACCATAAGGCTTGCCATCATATTTTCCCGAGTTATGTCCGATAACCGTTTCCGCTCTTTTAGAACCTATTTCAGTCAGTTCAGGACGACTCTTGATTTCGATTCTCCATCCCTGGTCTTCAGACAAATGCCAGTGGAAACGGTTGATGTTGTGCAAAGCCAGCATATCAATAAAACGCTTTACAGAATCTACCGGGAAAAAATGACGTGACACATCCAACATTGCACCACGATAAGAGAAACGAGGATAGTCATTGATTTCAACCGCCGGTAAAGCGATATCCACTCCTTGTGCCACCGGAATAGATTTACGCAAAGTCTGGATGCCATAAAATACTCCGGCTTCCGTAGGTCCGGAAATAACCACTTGGTCGCTGGTTACCTTCAACTGGTATCCTTCAGGATTTTTAGCATTTCCACCCAATTGCAGGATTATCCCCTTGCCATCTGTGCCAGCTTGTACAGCCAATGACTTTCCGGTAAGATCTTTGATATAACTTGCCAGAAATTCAGCATTCCTTTGCATCTTTTCATTGCCTTCCGGATACATTATCTTAGTTCCATTTGACAAAATGAACGGAGCAGCCTGATCCATTACCGAAATTTCCTGCGGTAACGGAATTATCTGATAATTTGCTTCTTTCACTTCTGTGTTACAGGATAAAAGCATAAAACCTGCCATTGTCAGCCCTGCAAGGCCCATTAAAGTTTTCATAATAGATATTAATTGATTAGTTAGTATCACTTAATTGCTTGATAGTTATATCAACCTTTTCATTCTTCTTCAGTTTATCTGAAGTAATAATCACTTTCTTTGTCTGTCCCGGCAACAAGTCAAAGAAGTTGTCAGTAAATCTCGCACCCTGAACAGGAATCTCTATGAACACATCCCTGGCCAGCTGTCTGGCAGACAGAGTCACTTCATATTTTCCATCCATCGGCTTCACTTTATAGCGGATCTCGGTCTTCGGTAGCTCCTGATCTTTTGCGTGGTTAAAGTAATAAATTTCTTCGGATAAAACCTCACCTTTCTTGTTTTTTAATGTCATTAGAAGAAAAGTATTTTGAGGACTTGTTGTTATACCCGCATAAGGTTCCTTATAATATAAGGTGGAAGCATTGGCCGGAACCTCGCCCTTGATACTCTTTTTAGTCAGAACCTTTCCATTAAAATCCATCACACGCAACAATAAAGTCACCTCTTTATCCGCTTCCAGTTTGTCCGACATAACATAAATATTCAAATCCTCCCCTTCCTTGACAGCATCTACCAATACCGGAGCAAAAGCTCTTTTTGCCTGATAATGCAACGCTTTCCAATTGCCATAATAATCAATGCTCGACCAGGAAACGACCGGCCAGCTGTCATTCAGCTGCCAATATAAAGTTCCCATACAATAGGGACGGTTACGACGATGGGCTTCCAAACCCTGGCGCACTCCTACCCCCTGCAAAACCAAACCCATATAAACCAACTGATCGAAATCTTCAGGCACTTTATAATACAGTCCCATAGTCTTCTTGATGAGGAAATTACCGATAGTGGCTTTTTGATGAGCATTCATCACCTCCGATTCCAATGCATAATCTTCCGGTGAGGCAAAAGTAGCAATCGTCTTCATTTCAGGAAATGCCTGAAAACCAAACTCACTCATAAAACGCGGAATTTCCGTATCCAGACTTTCAAACGGTTTCTGACCATACCAGATACCCCAATTATGGCTGTCGGCAATCTTCCAACTTTCGGGACGTCCCCAATTGGCCTCGTACGGAGAACCATGCATATAGAAACGGTCCGGATCAAGTTCAGCTACTTTACGAGGCAACAACTCACGGAAAAGTTTGTCATAACCCTGCTTCATTCCTTCCATAATACCGGGATCAGTGTATTTCTTATCCCATCCCCAGTAACGCATACCTTCATAAATTTCATTATTTCCACACCACATAGCCAGACTGGCATGGTTCCGTAAACGCTTGATATTATATTCCGCCTCGGCCTCTACCCGTTTCATAAAAGCAGGATCGGACGGATAAGTAGTGCAGGCAAAAATAAAATCCTGCCAAACTAAAATTCCATTCTCGTCCGCCGCCTGGTAAAAAGCATCATCCTCATAAATTCCTCCACCCCATACACGAATCATATTCATATTGGCATCTTTCACATCCTTGAACAACTGGCGGTAACGTTCTTCAGTAATGTTAGGCAGCAAAGCATCATCCGGGATAAAATTCGCGCCTTTGGCAAACATAGGTTCACCATTGACTACAAAATAGAAGGATTCTCCCTGATCGTCTTTTTCTTTCACCACCTTTATTGTACGGAGTCCGATACGCTCTTTTTGAGAAGCTATCACTTTACCATCCACCTTTATTACGGCTTCAAAGTCATACAATGCAGGTTCCCCCCAACCATTAGGCATCCATAAATGAGGCTGCCGTATCTCTATGGGAAGAAGAATATGGTTTGTTCCTGGCTGCAATGTCACCTCTTTCTGTTCGGTTACCTTTTCACCCTCCTTATAAGAATAAGCAACGGTTACTTCCGCTTTCTGAGGAGTTGCAGAAACACTGTTTACAGTCAGGAGGTTTTCAACTTTCGCCAGATCTTTTGTTACCGAAGCCTGACGTACATAGTAATCATCAATGCGTGCCACATCATAAAAAGTCAGTGTCACAGGCCGCCAGATACCACTGGTTACCAATCGGATTCCCCAATCCCAGCCATAACTGTAAGGCGCTTTACGGCTATAGATACTGACCCGCTTATCACTATGGTCATTATCAGCAGGATAATCAAAACCATTGGTTTCCCATTGGGGCAACGTTTGCTTGACAGGTGAATGAAACAGAATCTGCAAATGGTTTTCTCCCTTCCGCAACACCTCTTTTACCGGAAGAGTATAGCCGACAAACATATTGTCCGTACGTTCCAACAAAGAGCCGTTCAGGTAAATATCCGCATACGTATCCAATCCTTCCAAAATCAACAAGGCAGCATCCCGCGAGAGTTGCTCATCTGTCACATTAAAAGTAGTTTTATAGACCCAGTCCTCATTCTCCACCCACTGCACTTTTTGCTCATTCATCCCATAAAATGGATTGGGCAGTTTATTATGAGAAATCAAATCCTGATGTACCGTTCCGGGCACCGTAGCCGGCAACCATTCATTCCGGCCGACCTGGGCGAACTCCCATCCCTTATCAAGACTCAGACTCTCTGACTTCTTATACTCCTTTGCACTGAGCATCATCGGAAAGCATCCTAACATCATCAAAACTTTTAATGTTTTCTTCATCTTACCTATCTTTATTAATTCATATACTATTCAGCCCGGAATGTGGATGCAGGCAAACCGGCGCCATTTACCAGATTGGCACGGGTAAATGGCTGCCATCCGTAACGAACCGTTTCCGGCTCTTTCACCTTATCACTCCATACTTTTATTTTACCGTTTTCAACAACAGCCTGTGCCGGATAAAATAATCCATCATCACCTGCCACTTCGAATGTACGAACCGGTTTCCCATCCGAAGTGGACAACTTCTCCGCATAATCAAAAGAAATATAAGCCGCACCTCCACTAAATACGACTGATTTATAAAGCGGTCCCGAAGGAATGACATTTTTATATCCGTATGTTTTATTCAAAGCCCATGCAGCTAACCGTTCACCGACTTCTCTTTTCTGTTTGGGGTGTACGTCCAATGAGTCTCCCCTATCTGAACTGACAGCCATACCGATATGAGGAATCTCCGCCATCAAACGACGCTGGCTATCACGGAACCAAGTCCATGACGGACGGTCTATACTGGACAATTGGACAAAATAGAATGGAAGTTCCGCATCCCCCCAATTCTTGCGCCAACTTTCCACCAACAATCCGAACAACCTTTCATGAGCCTCCCGATTATGGGCATTAGACTCACCCTGATACCAAATAAAGCCTTTGACCGGAAACTGTTCCAAAGGACGGATACCCGATTCATACAAATAACAAGGCTCATAAGGATGGCGTTGCAATTTATTGAAAGACTTCTTTACATTCAAGGCAGCACGCCCACGCACCCAGTCTTGGATAAAATCATTCTGCATCCAATTACGTAAAATAGCCGGAAAACGATATTCCAATGTACTACGGTCTATCCATGCTTCAGTAGGAGATCCGCCAATGGCATTGCAAATCAGTCCTACAGGGACTTGCAAACTATCCTGCAATTTCTTTCCGAAATAGTAAGCCACCGCCGAGAAATTACCGGCTGTTTCAGGCGAACAAACTGTCCACCGTGTATCCTTATAATATTGCAGATGATTCAATGAATCGAGTACCGAAGCATCCCACTCCACCGCATCCGTACGCCAACGGGCTTTCATATCATAAAAACGGATATTGCTATTTGCAGCTTGAGGAACATCTTGTGCGGCAGTCGCACTCCAATTCAGATAAAACTCCATATTCGATTGTCCGGAACAGAGCCACACTTCTCCCGCCAACACATTTTCATAGACCAGTTTCCGTTTTTCTGTAGAAACAGTCAGTGTATATGGACCGCCCGCCTTCAATGGCCGGACATCCACCGCCCACTTTCCATCTGCTCCCGTCACAGCCTGAAGTTGCTGCCTGTCTATGGAAACAGTTACTTTCTCACCGGCATCCGCTTTTCCCTGAATAGTCAGCAGACGTCCATGCTGCAATACCATATTGTCCGTATAAATTTCCGGCATTTGCAAACCGCCAAAATCACCGGTTATGCCTTCATACACCGTTTTTGCCAAGACAGCCGCACCTTCCTTATCGGGATGGACAGCATCGGGCAACATAAAAGGATATGGATATAAAGGTGCATGAAAATCTATCAACTGTACTTGTGCGTATTTCGCTATCGTTTCTATAGCCAGCTGAATCTCATCATGCCAGTCGCGTGTGCCGGACTCAAACCGCGGATGGCGGTCGGCAATCGGAGTCAGACGGGCAATCAAAATACGACATTCAGGATTCGCCACTCTGAACGAATCAATCAGTGCACGATAATCCGCTATAAAAAAATCACGGTAATTGGGCCAATCACGCGGATCTGTATCATTCACTCCTAAATGAATAACCACTACATCACCAGCAAAAGCCAATGCATCCTTAAACTCTTTCTGTTGCATAAAAGGCCGGTGTCCCTTGTTCAGCAACGTAGCTCCCGGCTTTCCAAAACGCTCCACCGTATACCCTTCACCCAGCATTTGCTGTAACCGGGCAGGATAGGACTCCTTATCAGGATCGGATACACCTATGCCATAGGTAATGCTATTACCTACACAAGCAACCTTCACCCGCTTCCGTGCAAATGAAACGGTACAAAGAAACAAACATAAAATCAGTATTAATGTCTTCTTCATTTTTGGTCAACATAAGGTTTTACAATATCACGCCACAGCAAGTATCCCTTTCCTAATAAATGTAATCCGTCATTAGTATATACTGGATTCATCTTGCCTGTCTCTTTCTCCACAAAATGACTATACAAATCAATATAGGCAGCTCCTTCCTTTACCGCCAATGGTTCCAACAAATCATTAATTTGTTTTACCATCTGCCAGCGTGATGTATGCCCGTTAAACATACCGTAACAATCATTCACCGGCAATACACTTTGCAAATATAATTTTGTTTTTGGAGATTCTTGCTTTATTTTCCGAACAATCATACTTATTTCTGAAATAATTTTATCCGCAGACGTTCCCCGAGAAACATCATTGATACCGATCAATAAAAAAATCTTTGCCGGTTTTCCCTTTACAATCGGATCCAAACGGTCATATACCCCCATACAGATATCTCCACTGATACCCCTGTTCTTCACATTCTTATTTTGGAACAACTCAGCCCACTCGCAACCGTTGGTAATACTGTTCCCTAAAAAAATAATATCTTTTGAAGTAACCGGAAGTTCTTCAAACAAAGTCGCTCTCTGCTCATAAAAAGTAGAATACTTGCGTTCCTGAGCAAACTGGGGTAACGCTAATAATAATCCCAATAACAATAAGACAATACGTTTCATTTTATTTTTGTTTATCTGGTGAATAAATCAATCCTTCTACCGCCCTTTCTCCGTCAAGAGTCACAAAGACAGTGGTAAACATCCATTTCACAAGACGCGTCTCAGCCATCTTAAACTTACCGATAGGTAACTTTAAGAAAACTTTGTTCCAACCTTTATTTAAATGCACCGCCAATGGCACTCTTCCTACGCAATTCTCATTTCCCAAAGGTACTTCATAACTTTTCACCTTATGCGTAGCAGTCCATACAGGAGGTAATATTTCGCAACCATTAATCCAGATGCGGCTTCCCTTATAATCCCATTTGCCAGGCAATGGCGCCAGATCCATTTCCGAACGACTGTAATTCTGGAATTCCGCCCACAGCCCCACCTCCTGATCCTTGGGCGAATACACCCAAGTATATGCATAAGCCGTGTGGTTTTCCTTAGGATCAGCATAAAAAGCAGGAACCATATCCCCCCAGACATGACGCAAATAAATACCTGCCCCCATTGCCTGACGTACACCATACGTATTCCCGTTATAATGATAGATATCCTTTAATTCCTGTTCAGGCGGGAACACCTTATCCATATCTCCCCCATTAGGAAAAGCATCCGTAATATTCCATTTTACATTAGTCTGTTTTACATAGGCGAAAGGATATCCTTTAAACGTATGCTCCTTATGCCACAACATACGCTTTTCAAAATCAGCGAATTCTTTGAATGCTTCCGTGTCTTCGGGTGGAAGTATCGTACCCAGTCCGTCAAAATATTCCGTACCTCCCCCTCTCCAGGCACGCTCGGCAATAGCAAGCATATTGGGGTACAAGCCATTTTCAATAACCAGATTCCACTCATTGTCAATCAAACGATCGTGCCACAAAGCCAATATAGTTCCCGCAATGTCCTCACTGCCTTCTGCCTGATCATAAATACGGCTGTTGTACAAAGCTACAATATCACCGAAAACATCAAAATGATTCAGATAATGAAATTTGGAATCGATAGCAGGAATACCCGGTTGCGCCTTTCCACGGTAACTCCACAAATGTGTCATGTCTATTTCCCCCGGTTTATAGTGCCAGCCCGGATTCCAGGATATTACTTTTTTCCCTTTTGAGCGTACATACGCCACCATTTCGGGTACAAAATGCGGATTGGTAAACTCCACCTCATCTGTACCTATATGTAAATAAGGCACATCAAATGTCTCACACACCTCATCCAGTAACAGTTTCAATATTTTCATCCCTTCCGGACTTTGCATATCATGGCGGAAAGCACGCACAAAGGCAGCACTATGCCCTGGCATATCTATCTCAGGAATCAACAACACCTGATGTTTCTTACAAAAATCCACCAAATCGCGTGCCTCTTCCAGCGTATAATATTTACCCGGCATACGGATAGTATTCACACTATCATTCAGCATAGGAAAAATTTTACTTTCCAATCTCCATGCCTGGTTTTCCGTAAGATGCCAATGAAATACATTAATCTTAAACCGGGATAAAATCTCTATCTCTCTTTTCAATTCTTCCATTGAAATATAACTGCGTCCCACATCCTGCATAAATCCGCGTATCCTGAATGCCGGCCAGTCTACAATCTCACATCCGGCAACAGAGCTTCTTTTCCCTTTTTTCTGCTCCAATTGCCGAAGTGTCTGCATAGCCCAATACACACCCTGTTCTGTTACAGCCTCTATCTTTATTCGCTTGTTTGAAACAGAAAGACGATAGGCTTCATCCCGGTTTAACCTAGCTTCATCAATAGACGGAACCAGTTCCACTTCAATCACCGATGACGAGTGTTCAACAATCTCACCACCTGCATTCATGATAAAAACTTCCCACTCCGGCCTCAACACCGGAGTAGAAAGTTTCACCTTTCCCATAGTAAAGTTCTTCCCCGTATCCTTACACAACTGAGGTTTAGGAAGTAATGAGATACTGGTTTGTGCTATGGTTATAGCACAAACCAGTATCATACCAATAAAACTAGAAAATCTGCGTTTCATTATTTATTTGGTCTTAATAATATCTTTCAGCTTTATCGCTTGGAAAGTCATGTGGGCCACACTGCTTTCATATAAAATTCCTACTGTTTCCTTGTCAATCATAGTTAAGCAGCTATATCCCCAACCCCAACCGGCATCCAACAACAATTGATTCTCGGGCAACCAAGTCACCCCGCCATCCAGACTTGCTTTGATGGTAATGCTATGACGGTTCTTGGTATCATTCGGATTAGAGAACAAAAGAATGTCTTTACCTAATACATTCTCTTTAGCTTTAACACTAATCAAACTGGCCATACAAACCGGTTCCTGTAAGGCTGTACGTGAAGATTCATGTTCTTTCCACGTTTTACCTAAATCTGTAGTTGTAGAAACGGCACGACTGCCGCCACGATTATCACGCATATTCAGCATCAGCACTCCCGGTTCCACTTCCACTACCTGAGATTCAGTAGTATTAGTGCGTGCCAATGTGCTGATATTCCATGTCTTTCCATGATCCTTACTGTATATAACACCGGCATTAGGAATACGATCACTGCCAATATACTGGCTGGCAAAGACCAATGTTCCATCTTCCATAGAGATACCTCTACCGGGACCTTGCAGCAAGAAATACCATGACGGATCTTTCACCTGTTCTGTTATATTCATAGGCTCCGACCAGGTTTTACCATCATCATCACTTTTCACCATCATTAATTGTGCTGTATGATTACGGTCCATGCCTGTTTGTGAATTCCACCACGCACGCCCATTTCCCATACCATGTGTCCAGGCAGCGACAATCCAGATAGTTCCTGTCTTCTTATCAACCAAAATGGCCGGATCGCCTACTCCATTCTGTGCTTTAGGCAACCCATCATATTCACCAAATGCCATCGGAATGCGCATTTTCTCCCAAGTCTGCCCTCCGTCCGTACTTCTGCTCAGACCTATTTCCACATACTCCTGTAAATCCGCACTATTATTATAGCGTACATCATATACCCCCAACAAGGTTCCTTTATTTGAAGTGACCAACCCGGGAATACGATAGGCAGCAGCCCCGTCATCACCGGCATGGCGCACGCCTACCCCCATATAATGGGTATCCGCCTTACGAACTATCTTCAAAGGAGCAATCTGTCCGTCAATCTTAGCTTCCACCACTTTTGCCGACACTTTAGACAAGATAGAAGCAATAGGCTTCATTTGCAGGCTAATCCAAAAATAATTCACTCCCGGAAACAATTTTTGGTCAGCTTTCAATATAACCTCGCGCTTCGGGGCCTTTACTTCCGACTTCAAAACGGAATAAGAAGTATTGGCAGCCAATGTTTTTCCCGGAGTATTATTAGATATATAATCTACCGGAGCAAAATAAGTCTTTCCCCTCCTCTCCACGCTTTCAGTTCCACCATAATACAGTTTCACAGATTCAATTTCATTCAAATTCACGTCTTTGCCGAAGTCCAACTTCACTTCATTCAGCATCTGACTTTGAGCAGCCTCTATACGTAAATGAAACAACTCATTATCCTGCCTTTCAATCAACACAGGAATCCGGGTTTCGCGGACAGCAACCGTATCTGCCGCCGCACTTAACTTGAAGGGTGCTAATATAAAAACAACAATTAGCAGTAATAAGCTAGGGTTTCTCATAATATTTATAATTTTACGGGTGTAAAAATAAAAGTTTTTATTGAAATTAGAAAATAAAAAGACGGTTTCTTTATTAATTTCATAAAGAACACCGTCTTTTTATGCAATTAAGGATACTTATCAGACAAAAATTTAATAACCAACCGTCTGTTTCAACAATGGATTATTAGTAAGAGCTCCTTGGTTGATAGGCCAAAGCAGACGGGCAGACTCCGCCGGAGTATAGTCAAGTACGTACGAATCGCCAAAACGCCGCAAGTCATACCATCGTTTTCCTTCCAGCATAAATTCAAACAAACGTTCCTGCAGAACAGCATCCGCCGGATACTTATCAATTTCCTGATTGGGGAATCCCACTGTTGAAGCATCATACGCATCACCAAACGCACGCTGACGCACCCGGTTTATCTCTGTAGCCGGATCCTCACCCAAAAGCACTTTCGCCTCAGCCAGCATCAATAGCAAATCCGAATATCTATAAATAGGATAATCATCACATCTCACCCGTGTACTCCCATTCATAACTCCCCAATACTTATGCGGATACAGCCCCACCAATTCCAACTCGCCATTTTCCACCTTATTATATACATCTTTCAATGTAACGTCACGACGAGTGTCTCCCGGCAGAAATTTCTTGAAGTTTTCCAATTTCACCATCAGGCGCATGATACCGAAATTATTCTCGACAGACGTATTTATCAAAGTACCATCCGCATTATAGAATTTCCCTAAATAATCCGCCTGCGGAAACAAATCATTATTTCCATTCCACAGGTTGTATTCAAACAACTCATTATGAATGGTAAAGATAATCTCTTTATTACCTTTATTATCATAAGCAAACACTCCCTGGTAAGTATCCATCAAGTCCAGATTGCTACGACTGATATTATTCTGTATGTCAACCAACGCATTCTTTGCTGTCCGGGCATCTCCTTCTCCCCCGTCACGATGGGCACTCCACAAATATACATCCGCTTTCAGCATCAATGTGGCAGCCTTTGACCACAGCGATTTTTTTTCCTTTATGGTATAATCAGGCCCAAAATAACTTAAAGAAGATTCTATATCTTTTTTTACCTGCTCAAAGATTTCGGCAGCCGGAGTCGCCGCTTTTGCCAATTTACCCACTTCAAAACCCAAGCTGGGCTCTTCCGTAAACACGGCATCTCCCCATGAACGGTATAACTGATACATATAGTAGGCACGCAATCCATACACCTGTCCTAAATAATAGTTCTTAGCACTTTCAGTCAGAACATCCGCATGGAGGGTCCTGCTGATAAACAAATTCATCTGATTGATATTCTGATACAAATCACCAAATCCGCTGATTCCGGGATTCTCCGCATTCAATGTATTATAAGGAAAACGTTCCATCCCCTGGGTGGCTTCTCCACCAAAAGGAGTTCCCCCAAAGACATCACTTCTTGCCTCACCCAACAAAAACATATTCCACGAATGGCTTCTGAAGCGACTATGCAGTCCAAAAACAAATGAATCAAACTGTTCCGGAGTTTTCCAGTAATTCAAGTCAGTGATATCGCTCACCGGGTCCATATCCAACGAAGTACATCCACCGGCCAACATAGCCGATGCGGCAAAAGCCAATATTACCTTTTTTATGTTCATACTTTCTCTTTTTTACATATTAAAATGACAATTGTAAACCAAACAAAACGGTTCTTGGTGTAGGATAACGTCCATTGTCTATACCACCACGACCATTTGCCTGAATATCCATAACCGGTTCCGGAGAGGTTCCGTCATATCCGGTAATATAGAATAAATTCTGTCCCGTAACATACACGGACGCATCGGTCAAGAACACCTTATTTATAAGATTCTTCGGGAATTTATAACTCAAGGTTACCTCACGCAGACACAAATAATCCCCCTTTTCATAGAAAGTAGAGTTATTATTGTTCAGATTCGTTGTACCATTATTGGAACGGGTAATGTTCTTTTTCGCATTCTGGTCAGCCCAATAAAACTTAGGGATACTAGTTTCCGTATTGTTTTCAGACCACGAATTTCTGACATCCGTAATCAAATTGAACGCCCCGTTATACTGCCCCAAGATTCTTGCTTTCAAATCATTGTAAATGGTATGACCCACCGCATAGTCAAAACGACCATACAAAGACCAGTTTTTATAGTTCAGCGTGGTAGAAAAACCACCGGTCCATTTCGGATAGATATTACCCACCACCTGACGGTCGTATGAGTTTATTATGTTATCACCATTTTTGTCATCCCACAATACATCTCCAGGCTCAATAGGCTTCCATCCCGGCTTTCCTGCATATTCGGCAGCTTTATTCGGCCCATACAGGTTGGCAACTTCATCCACAAAATCACCGGCATGGTTTCTCATATCATCCCAGTCACGCAAGATACGTACTTGTTTATAAGCAATGATATCACCCAAGCTTTTTCCTTCCTGAATACCGCCTACCCAAACCAATGAGTTGGATTTTGGATCCCATATCTGCTCACCCCCCTGACGGTTGTTCGCATTCCCATTAAAAGGCAGCTTCTTCACCATATTCTTCACAAACGAAGTATTAGCGGTGACATCCCATGACCAGTCCTTCTTTGTCAGCAGATTCACCTTGGCTTCCAATTCAAAGCCACGGTTACTGATAGTACCCAGATTCGTCTTGAACGAAGGGAATCCCGTATATTCCGGCAAATTCACATCAGTCAGCAAATCGGAAGTCGTACGGTTATAATAGTCCATAATCATGTGAACCCGATTATTGAAAAAGCCCAGATCAAGACCCAGTTCAAACGTATGACTCTTTTCCCAACGCAATTTACTATTAACCACTCCGGTATTCAAATAACCCAGATTACCATTATAAGCACCCACCGAACCGTATTTACCATATACATCAAAGTTACCAATACCATTTACATTCCCGTTCAACCCATAGCTGATACGCGGTTTAATCAAGGATACTACTTCCGCAAACTTTGAATCTTTAAAGAAAGCTTCCTCATGCACATTCCAACCGGCAGATATACCCGGAAAAAATCCCCAACGATTGTCGGACAATTTGGAAATACCGTCATAACGGGCTACCAAGGACACCATATAACGATAATTATAATCATAGTTAACACGGGCGAAACCGGAAAGAATGCGATATCCGGTTTTGACAGAAGTAGTATAAGTACGGTTAGTGCCCGCATTTAAAGTAGGTATATCATCTGTAGGAGCACCGGAAACACGCGCTTCCAGGTTCTGATACTGATAATCAAAATACTCACCACCTGCCATGGCATTGATATTATGTCCGCTAAAACCTTTTTTATATTCCAGAGTCAATGCATGCTGTTGTTGAAAAACTTTTGTATTTGTTTGAGAAGCATTACGATTGGTATTGGGAGCTTGTCCTATCTGTTGATATTTCTTTTCAAACAGTTCAAACTGACTGTCTGTATAATACATAGAACTGTTTCCATTCAGGAACAATTGCTGCGGAAGGATTTCCAAAGCAAAACCGATATTAAACGAAGTCTTACGGTTCGTTGTAGAACGAGTCAGTTTATCTTTCCAATAATAAGGATTACCATCCTGATTACTCCATCCGGCAGCAGGACTTCCATCCTCATTCCACGGGTTCCAAGTGGGAAACATACTCATAGTACGATAGAACAACTCATACTCTCCCGTTTCTCCATTCCAAGGGCTTTTCAGATCGTAAGTCCATAAATCGGGCATCTTAGACCATGAAAAACTACCACCGGCATTCACTGTCAAAACGGGCAACAACTTGTATGAACCGTTGATAGTCCCGTTCACACGCTGATAATTGGT
>ERZ1026950.373-NODE-373-length-21837-cov-7.430906_pt1 | contig 21837 bp, 9 predicted proteins | sample MGYA00519302_ERZ1026950 | MGnify/ENA primary metagenome ERZ1026950 (study PRJEB26926, sample SAMN06164747) | human gut metagenome | biome: ENVO:00009003; feature: ENVO:2100002; material: ENVO:00002003 | host: Homo sapiens | place: USA | collected 2012 ... | reverse complement strand
GCTCGGAGATGTGTATAAGAGACAGGCTGTTGCCTGTTCCTCCCGTACGATACTGAATAGCAAAAATAGAGTATTTATTATAATAATCCGTGCTCGGCATCCACTGCTTTCTCCATTCATCAAGTGTCGGAGCCCAATATTTATTCTGATTGGATTTTGAGTAATTCAACACAATTTCCAATTGCTTTTTAGCTAATATCTTGGCATCGGAATCATAATATGGGAAACCCGCCAAAGTCATATACACACGTGCCAGCATAGCTTCTGCCGCCATCTTGTCCGCACGCCCCTGCAATACAATCGAAGTTCCATTCGCACTCACCATATTTTCTTTTAGAGGAAGCATCGTCTGCGCATTAATCAAATCAGGAACCACTATATTATCCAAAACTTCCCGTGCAGACGATTGAGGTACTTTCTTCACTTCACTAGGCGATAAAGGAGCATCAATAATCGGAACATTACCAAAAAGGCGTGATAACTCAAAATAAGCCCATCCTCTCAGAAAATAGACTTCGCCCATAAACTGCTTTTTAATCTTATCATTCGATTCAAAGTTACATCCTGCTATTTTGGCAATAGCAGTATTCGCATCATAAATTACTTTATACCATGTATTCCATACACTATTAAAAGTTGCCAAATCACTGGTAGCTCTGAATGTGCTTATCTCTGAAAAATCTCTCAACCCATTAGGTCTTGGTTCTGTCCATGCATTATCCGAACGACATTCAGACATCAATAAATACTCTGAATTGGCAAGTTCACGCAAATCGGAATAAATACCTACCACCCCTTGTTCAGACTGACTGGGAGTCTGATAGAAACCATCAGAGGTCATTAAATCAGCAGGAGGAGTTTCCAAATAATCATCGCACGACATAACAAAGAACATCAATGCACTCAATTGCAATATATTTTTTAATTTGAACATAGCTCTATATTTTTATTAGAAATTAACGTTGATACCCAAAGTGTAAATTCTCGGTGAAGGATAACCACCATAGTCCAATCCCAAAGCACTGCTACCTCCGGGTGAGGAACTGGCTGCCGTATTGGCCGCCTCCGGAGAGTACCCTCCATAATAACTATCCCATTTAGCCAGATTTTCAATGGATACATATACACGTGCATAGGAAATAAATTTAGGATTAATAGGTAATTTATACCCCAAAGTCAAATTCTTGATACGCAGATAATTGGAAGAATATAACCATCGGGAGTCTAACGTAGCACCTGTAGTAGAACTTAAAATATAAGGTACTTTTCCATTGCCCGGCTCATCTTCCGACCACCATGCCTCTCTCCAATGTCCTAAAGCATTCCCTTTAGCCCCCATACCCGGACGGTCAATGGCACGTCCCAATACACCAAAAATCTTTCCTCCTGTCTGAGCTGTCATCAAGATAGACAAATCAAAATTTCTGTAAATAAAAGTATTCGTCATTCCAAATACTAATTTAGGAGTAGGACTACCTAAATAGTCCCTGTCATTATCTTTATCGAACACACCATCATTATTTACATCTTTGTATCGGATATCACCCGGTACAATTTGTTTTCCTTCAAAAGTAACCGGCTTTCCTCCATGGGCAGCACTGTAAGCATCAATTTCAGCTTGATTTTTCCATACACCTATTGCATCATACATATAGAATGTATTAACAGGCTTTCCCACAGTCAGAATATTAGACGGATTGTTCTTATCAAATCCCGAATATACCGGAGTATTATCTTTCCCTAGAGCTTTCACCTCATTTTTATTATATGACATATTGAATGACGTACTCCATGAAAATTTTCCTGTGAGATTATGCGTATTCAATTCGATCTCAAAGCCTTCATTATGGATATCTCCTAAATTATCCCAAACGGTAGTAAAACCGGAAGCTCCTTCCACAGGTACCTGATATAACAAATCAGTCGTATTCTTGGTATACCAATCCAGCGACAATTGAATTCTATTATTGAAGAATCCTAAATCAAGCGCAACATCAGTACTATGTGTTTTTTCCCAACCTAAATCAGCATTACCTAAAGAATTTGCCTTATAACCGGGAGCACCTGCATAATTTCCTGCAGACAAAGTAGGATAAGCAGCCGTGTTACTGATAGAATTATTACCGGTCACACCATAGCTAGCCCTCAGCTTCAATGTATTCCACCAAGACATTCCCCAATTTTTAAAGAATTTCTCATTTGACACTAACCAACCTCCGGAAACAGCCGGAAAGATGCCCCACTTATTGTTAGCTCCGAATACGGAACCGCCATCATAACGCAAACTACCGGACAACATATAACGTTCTGCATAATTATATTGCAAACGTCCAAACACAGACAACAATTTATTGGCTGTTTTCTCTGTTACCGTATTAGTTCCTGCTGTAACTTTCGAACCATCAAAGGAACCTGTTATGGCATCATTGGGAAATGGTTTGTTAAAAGATTGGGCCGTACTGAAACCAAGATTACTCTGTTCGGAAGAAAAACCCGCCATTACACTAATTCCATGATTGCCAAAAACATGGTCATAATTTGCAAGAGCCTGCAAAAGAGTACTCCATTTTCTTTCCGTATTATGCCCCCCCGAAGAGTTTTGTCCTTCTCCCTGCGCCCAACTACCGGTTGTACTAGTGTACTTATAATCATTTCCATCCAAATCATAATAATTAGCCGAAGCAGAAAGTTCTACCCTGAAATCTTTAAACGGAGTGATACGTACGAAAGCATTCCCAACCAAACGCATCATTCTATTCTGTTTGATATTCTTCTCCATATTATAAACCGGACTCGATGTGCTTCCCGCCCAAAGATAATAGGGATTCGGATCAACATTTGTCATATATCCTACCCCCGGTTCCGATACCGGTGTAGCATACAAAGCCTGATGTACCTGGGAATCCTTACCATTTGCCTGTCCGGAACCATCCTGCACAATATACGTAGGAGCCATATTCATACCTATTGTAAGATATTTGTTTATCTTTGATTCAATATTGGCACGAAAAGAGAATCTTTCATATCCCGTACCGGTAACGATACCAGCCTGATTCATATATCCACCTGAGAATAAATAAGATGTGTTTTCCGTCCCTCCCGAAACATTCAAACTATAATCCTGTACGATAGAGTTACGAAAAAACTCATCCTGCCAATCCAACAGGCTAAGTTGTTCCGGATTGGGAGTATAAGTATGCGCATTCCTCATGTCATCTCCCAAATAGTTAAACCAACGTTCATCAAAAACAACCAGATAAGAGTTTGCCGTACCTGCCTGAATTCCGAGATTAGACAAACGTGTGGCATTATCATCCTTTATACTGGCACTAGTCAAACCCAATTTCTTCGCTTCCTGCAAATAGTTTGCATCATTCCATCTCAATTTAAATTCCATCCATTCCGTCGCATTAAGCACATCCATTTTTTTCTCTAATGTCTGTACACCGAAACTAGCATTGAACGCCACCTTCGCTTTTCCACTCTTACCTTGTTTAGTACTAACCAAAACAACTCCATTGGAACCACGTGAACCATAAATCGCAGCAGAAGCAGCATCTTTCAAAACTTCTATGGAAGCGATATCCGAAGGATTCAATCCGCTCAACGTATTCATAGGCACCCCATCAACCACATAAAGTGGATCGGAATTTGCATTGACAGAAGCCGCACCGCGGACACGGATCTGCATATCGGCTCCCGGCTCACCTGTTGTATTACGTACTGTCACTCCAGCCAATTGACCTTGCAAAGCATTCTCTGCACGAGCCAAAGGACGATCCTCTATTGCCTTAGAATCCATTTTGGCAACCGCACCCGTCAAAGTGCTTTTCTTAACCGAGCCATATCCTATGACTACCACCTCATCCAATGTCTCAGTATCTTCTGACAATACCACCTTAATATTGTTCTGTCCCTTAACTGATACATCTGAAGTTTGATATCCGACAAAACTAATCTGCAAAATGGCATTGTCGGCCACATTCCTCAAAACAAAATTACCGTCAAAATCGGTAATCGTACCATTAGTAGTACCTTTCACCAATACACTGGCACCAATTATGCTCTCCCCTTTTTTATCAAGCACCACGCCCGATACATTCTTAACCTGAGCAAACAGGGTCATCGCAATTACCATAAGAATACCAAAGGAAAGCATCCTTTTAAAAGAATGCATACTTCCCGATAGTTTGTTCTCCGAGTCTTTCATTTGTAATTAATTAAAGTTATACATAAAATCTAATCCCTTCATTTCTTCATCAAGGAACATGGCAAAACTAGATATAATGCCATGAATAAAAAATAGCCGGAACAGCCACAAACCTCTGAAAATATGGAAAAGAATCTACATAGATGGAAAATAGTATAAACAGGGCAAAAAGCGCGATTTATTCAAGCTTTTATAAGTTTGGAGAAACGACTGTGCAGATAAAAAAAGGCTCCTAAATTGTTCTTTTCAGACTAAGGAATCTCTCTATATCACAACCATCCGCCTTAATGAAAAGAATCAAGCCGTACAATTTTCCATTGAATAAAACAATAAATACAGATACAATTGACTGTTATTGTTTTTCTTTGTCATCCACATAATATGAACCAAATGAAAAACTTATTTATGAAACAATTACTATCACTCCTGTTATGCTTGAGCATAATAGTACCCTCAATGGCAAAAAAAGAACAAAGAAAACAAAATGTGTTTCCTGATGGTACTCCTATCTCCGAATGGTTTCTCCAAACTAAAGTGGTCCATCCTGACTCCTTAGGAAAAAAATACGACCTTTCCGATTATGGAATTGAAAGCAATCCCCATATCGTTCAAACACAAAAAATACAAAAGATCATAGACGAAGCGGCAGCCAATGGCGGTGGGGTCATTTACATCCCTGAAGGAATTTATAAAAGCGGTTCCCTCTTTTTCAAACAAGGGACTCATCTTTATTTGTCAAAAGGCGCCACCTTACTAGGTAGTGAGAACATTATGGATTTCCCTCTCCTCATGACTCGCATTGAAGGTGAATACTGCAAATACTTCGGTGCATTAATCAATGCCGACGGGTTAGATACCTTTACAATTAGCGGCAAAGGTACAATTGACGGAAACGGCACTCCCTACTGGAAAGCTTTCCGCCTACGTCGCGAATGGAATCCTCAATGTACAAACAAGGATGAAATGCGACCACGCCTACTTTACATAGCTCATTGCCGTAATGTGCAGGTTGCTGATGTGACTTTACAGAACTCTCCTTTTTGGACCAGCCATTATTATCGCTGCGATAAAGTGAAATTACTCAATCTACGAATTTTCTCTCCTATCAAACCTATAAAATCAGCTAGTGCGGACGGTATAGATATGGATGTATGTACCAATTTTCATATTAAAGGATGCCGGTTTACTGTAAATGATGACGCCATCTGCTTTAAAGGTGGAAAAGGACCTTATGCCGATCAGGATACTTATAACGGTCCCAATAAAAACATTCTAATAGAAGATTGTTTCTTTGATCATACTACTGGCAGTTGCATGACTTGTGGCAGCGAGTCCATCCATGTCTATAATGTATTAATGCGCAATTGCAGAGCAGAAGGCGGTAATGAACTACTTCTATTGAAAATGCGGCCTGATACTCCGCAACACTATGAATACATCACAGTAGAAAATGTAAAAGGCTTCTGCAAGGCTTTACTAGGAGTTTCGTCATGGAAACAATTTTATGACTTGAAAGGAAGAACAACGATTCCTAAATCCTACGGAAGCCATATCACGATGCACAACATAGAACTGAAATGTGACAAATTTCTAAATGTGAATAAAAATGAAGCTGAGTATGAGTTATCCAATTTTTCATTTAAAGATGTAAAGATCGAAACTAAATTTTCCCAATGGAATAAAGATGCTTTTCACAATATTCGTATGAAAAATGTTATAGTGAATGGCCAATACCAGCAATAATTTAAATTTAAGGATCTTTTCCTTATTGTTATCTTGTAAACAATAAGGAAAAGATCCTTAAATTTTTCTCCATTCCAAATCACTTATTTACATTCACTCATAAAAAATCAGTAAACATCTTCCACTTTATAAGCTACTATCCAAAACATCCGGCCTTAAATACCTTATAATTTCATATGTTGATAAACTCTTTCTTAAACAGAAGATTCAATTTCATATTAGCAATGATTTAGTTGCATATTCCTTCTATAGCTTTAAAACATTTTAAATATCAAGTTATATTTGTCCGGGATAGATGTATCAAAACTTTTTTTATCTTAAAATGTTTATAATGTATGGAAATGCTATTTTTACTAAAGAATTTATACCGTGATCCTCTTGCGCTATCCAGATTCAGCCAATTCAGGTGTCTTCATATAAGTAAAGGAGAGATTATCCAAAACTTGAACGAAACCCATGAATTTCAAGTTTGTTTTGTTCTAAAAGGATCATTATGCCTATTCAGAGATCATATAGAATCCATGCCTCTGATGGCAATGCAGAATGAATTTTTCTTCATCAGCAGCCTGCATCAATGTAAAATCAAGGCAATGGATGAAGTACAACTTGTCATTCATGCATGTAATATTGTGGCTCCTTATCTACATAGCAGAACAATAGAGTATCTGCAAGATATATCCATCGAAGAAGTAAAACCGGTAGAAGTCCTTCCCATTTATCCGTTAATGCGTTCCTACTTAGATTTGCTGGTCGATTACATGAAAAATGGAACAGAAATTCCCGACTTACATCGAGCCAAAGAATATGAGCTGTTCTCATTATTTAAAATTTGCTATAGCAAAAACGAAATTGCCTCCATTTTCCGTTATGCCCTTTCGAATGATCTTCAGTTTTTCGTATCCGTCATGACACATTACAAAGCTTGCAGAACTGCCAAAGAATTAGCTATTCTATGCGGATATAACGACCTTATTTTCACACAGTTATTCAAAAAAAACTTTCATGGAGATACACCATATCAATGGTTACAAAAGCAAACATCTTATGAAATTGAATTCAAGTTAAAAGAAAGTACCCTACCCATCAAACAAATAATGTTGGACTATCATTTCAAGACATTTTCCCATTTTACGACCTACTGTAAAAGGAATATTGGAGCCACTCCTAACGAAATACGTAAAAAAGGAGAAGAATCAAAAGGTACACCTCCTCTCGAAACATATTCTGTTTCCGCAAACGATTAAACAAACATCCCGCATCCTAAAGATTATGAATATACTTATCTCCATCATACATACTGAAGCTAAGAATAAGTTTGTTTCCTGATCTCGGTATATGGATCTATTTTAAGAGTTTCTATACGTCATATAAAAACAAATATCACAAAACTTAATCATAATCCACCATCAATATATGAAAAAACTTATCACATATACTCCTTATGTAAAATCATATGAAGTATCTACCATTTAAAACTATCCAAAAACGAACATTAAGAAAAATAGGAAACCTTTTTATGCAGATATAAAAGAAAAGATTGATTATATGCAAACAAATCTTTTAAATACGCAACTTCTTTTTAGTACCAAATATAGAACTTTGCACCCAAATAAAATGTGAATATTATTATAATGTAAATCGCACACAGCAGAATAACCTAAAATATAAAATTGCATGCCCCCCAACGATACAATATTCAATAAAGCAGAACGGAGTTTATCCAATATGTAACAACAAAGAACAATTCATTTTTAATAATTTACAGTCATGTATACAAAGAAGAAATGCAAAATTTATGTATTATCAGTGCTACTTTGCACATTTTTTTTCTCGTGCAGCAGTATTGATTTTGAATTACCCCAAGGTCCTCAGGGAACCAATGGCAAATCCGCTTATGAGATATGGAAAGAAGAAGTTGAAACCGGTCATATAAACTGGCCTTCCACCCAAGTTGATTTAGCAGACTTTTTAGTTTATATTAAAGGAGAAAAAGGAGACAAAGGAAAAGATGGAATGTCTGCATACGATCAATGGAAAATCCTGATCACCCAAGGTAATGTCACCAACCCTCATGACCCTTCGCTCATTTGGCCCTCTTCAAAAAATACAGAAGCCGATTTTTGGGATTTTCTTAGCGGAAGAGACGGACAATCACCTCATATTGGTGAAAATGGAAATTGGTATATCGGCAATAAAGACACAGAAATCAAAGCTATCGGCAAAGATGGAAAGAATGGAATTAATGGAAAAGACGGACTTTCCGCTTATGAATTATGGAAACAATCTGTTGCTGACGGCAATATAAATTGGCCCAAAAACCAAACAACAATGGAACATTTCTTTTTATATTTAAAAGGGAAAGATGGTGAAAATGGTATTACTCCACATGTTGGTGAAAATGGTAATTGGTACATTGGCAATCATGATACAAATTTTCCCGCTCAAGGTCAAAAAGGAGAAAATGGTAAAGACGGAGCATCCCCTTATATTGGTCCTAATGGAAACTGGTGGATCAATACATCCGATACAAAAATAAAAGCTCAAGGAGAAAAAGGAAGCGATGGATTAACCCCTTTCATTAAAGACGGATACTGGTGGATAGGCACATCCAATACAGGGATTGCAGTGCAAGGCCCCAAAGGAGAACAAGGTGATAAAGGAACGGACGGACTTACCCCGGTTATAAAAAATGGGAACTGGTGGATAGGTACTACCGATACAAAAATAAAAGCTCAAGGAGAGAAAGGAGATGATGGCATATCTCCCCATATAGGTAATAACGGAAATTGGTGGATAGGTACTACTGATACAGGAATAAAAGCTCAAGGAGAAAAAGGAGTTAACGGAGCATCTGCATACGAATTATGGGTGAATGATGTCAAAAATGACAAAATCAAAGACAAAAATAATTCAGCATGGGCCAAAGATAAAATTACAATGGCAGATTTCTATACTTACCTCAGTGGAACAAATGGTAACAATGGAAAATCCACTTATGAACTATGGAAAGAAACTGTAGGAACAGGCAATATTAATGATCCTAAAAATCCAGGACAAAAATGGCCTTCTGACAAAGTTTCAGAATATGATTTTTTCAATTATTTAGCCGGTAAAGACGGAATAAACGGAAGCAATGGTTTGTCAGCACATGAACTGTGGAAAAATGACTTAGCTAAACGTTGTGGTACAACAGACGCACTTATCGATCACAAAAATGGTGGAGTATGGAACTGTGAAAAAAATACGTTAAATGATTTTTATGACTATCTACGCGGAAAAGATGGCAAAGACGGAGAAGATGGCAAAGACGGCAAACCCGGAGAACCAGGAAAACCGGGAACAGAAGTTACCATCATTAAGGGTATACCTAATGTTATTGCACAATATTCTCAATCAGAATATGGTGAATATGTACGCACAACTGATGGAGGTGTACTCTATAAAGTATATGATGAAACTGGACAAATCGCACCAAAAGCTCAAGTAAAAGGCATGCCGGGTATCAATGCGGAAAAAACTTACATTACCAATGAAAACGGAGAGTTTATTGTACCTAAAGAAGATTTACCCGAAATACAAGACATAAACTTACGCTGGGGAACGGTAAAAGAAGTAACCCTAGCCGGAAAGACACCGCAAGAATCCGCTAAAAACACATATGTTCCTAATAGAGTACGCATGAGAATGATCCTCCGCGATAATTCAAATTCATTATACGATTATCAGTATCTATATTTCTATATACAACGAAAAGTTAATCCGGAAGACCAATGGCAAAATATCCCTTCTTATTTACCTAATAGTGGTTCAAGGAATTTAGACGCATATAGAGTCTCTGACAAAAATAATCCCAACAGTATTTTGTCAGATAAAAAACTATATTCAAGCCAAGGCTCTAGTTCAAATAATGGAGGATATTATTACTATATTTATACCTATCGGTTCATTCAAGAAAATCCCGGAAAATTCAAAAACAATCAATCTGAATATTGGGATGGAAGTGACGTTTATTACACTGTAAAAGCTAGAGAGCCTTATTATGGAGAAACTTTCCAATGGAATGGTATTTGTTTATTAGCTCCTTATCAAATGGGACCTACGCTAAAAACATTAAAATTAAAAATAATATCCAATGGAGAAGCACCCAGTTTCTCATCTGCAGAAGGTGAATTGGATTTTTCAAAAATAGACTTTACAAGAATTTACAAATCATCGACCACACGTGTCGTTAAAGAAAATGGAATGGACTATGTAGAACCGATAGCATATACTGAAGAAGAAGCCAGCAAACTTAAAATGGCATATATCACATTCAGATATACCTCAACAGCCGGCTCACAAGAAGCATCAAGTTCTAATAACAGATCTTCTGCAGAAGTTCCAACGTTCAAAGTATTCGCACCATTTTTAAATTCATCCATATACATTGACAGTGGCAACAGTTCATATTTCTATAGATATTATCAAGGTTATCTCCGAAAAGGAAAGGATGAAAAAACATTTATTATTGAAAACTATAGCAGCTCTTATGAGTTGCCCGAAGTACAAGTTATCTATGAAGAATAAAAATATGAAGAAAATATATATACATAAAATCCATCTCATACTATGCTTTACCTCAGTATTATGTTTCGGTTTACCTATAAATGCACAAAAAAGCGCAAAGAATGGAACAACCGATAATAATAAAAAAGCATGGGAAATAGGTATAGGCGCAACCGGACTTCAAATGACACGTTTTAATGTTATTAATTTCCATACTAATAATAAAGGCGGTTACACTGTAGGTACTAACAAAAAAGATTTCATTTTCGGAGGAAATCTATATTTTGCTCGTGAACTTAACTCTCATTTTTATCTAGATTTACAAGGAACATTAGACTACAGTTCCGATCCTGTCCGTAACGGTAAGGAATCAAGATGGCTAGGTATGACAGGAATCGGTTTACAGTGGCGCCTAGGTGAATATTTCCATTCAAATTATATTGATCCTTTTCTTCGAATGGGGGTCAACTATATGTACAAGAATTTTAAGATCAATTATAAGGGGATGGAAGAATTCAACAGTGAGGAGATGGGATGGAATCTATCAAATGATTATACTAAAGAAGGGAAAGATAAACAAAATCTTATCCCTATTTCATTGGGAATAGGCGTGAATATGTGGCTTAATGACAACATTGGCATAGGACTCCAAGGAGACTATCTCATCATGCCATACAAACATATAGCCAATTCATGGCAAGGAAGCATTCGATTGATGTGGCGCATTGGTGGTAAATCCCTAAAAGTCAAACCGGAAATTCAATATGTGGAAAAAATCATAGAAAAAGAAATAGAAAAACCTATAATCATGAAACAAATTGTAGAGACTCCAAACCAGCCCAATGTTTTATGTGATTTATTCAACAATATCTATTTTGAGTTTGATAAAACAGAAATAACTCCTAAAGCAGCTACTATCATTGATGAAATAGCTCAAATTATGCTGACAGACACAAGCAAAAAATATCTCATTACAGGATGTACTGATGCAAAAGGATCATCACAATACAATATGGAACTATCCCAAAAACGTGCAGACGCTGTAGTCAATGCACTTATAAAGAAAGGAGTTCCCAATAAAATGTTAAAAGCAAAAGGAGTGGGCGCAAAAATATCTTATGCATCTCAGAATGCTCCCAACGAAATACGAGAAGGAGATCGTAAAATTATAGTTCAAATCGTTACAAATATGGATTATTGGAATTATATACCATAAAAAATTTCCCCTCTATCAAAACGGCATATATTCCTATATCGTGGAATATAGCCGTTTTGCATGTTTCTAAGAAAAGTTCGAACCATGTATACCCTCATACCCTCACTGCATATATAACAGGTTTATTATAAACTATTTATGTAGTAAGGATAAAAATACTTGCTCTTATTCATGTTCTCATACTCTCACAACGTTTTGAAGCATATTTTTACATAACATCCTTGTTTTCAGCTATATATTCTTTTTTTATAAATTGTTTCGGCTTGATATAAAGTAGGGTATTTTAGGCTTTTTCCCCACAAAAAGTACACATGAAAAGTTTGTACCTCCACAGAATGACGGTTTACGATGTATTGGCAGCAATAAAAAAGATCAAGACGTTTTTAAAAAAGTTCCTGTTATTTTTTAAAAAGGTCGTCTTCTTTTTTGAAAAGTTCTTGATCTTTTAAAAAATACTTTTTGGGCATGAGGATATCACATATGTACGCATAAGACTGTACGTACACATATATAACCCTGCACATACGTATGTATAGTTCCATGCAAAAGTATGCTTTCTGATGCGAAATGAAAACAGCTTTGCAACACTCTCCATATTTTACAGGTGATCCGTAATAAGGTACACCGAAAGAATACTTTGATATGCCTATTTTTACTATACATCAAAAAATAAAAAATCCCCGTAAAGTATTAATTTACTGGGATTTTCTTTGTTTTACAATTCTTTCCAGCGGAGAGACAGGGATTCGAACCCCGGGTACCTCGCAGTACAACGGTTTTCAAGACCGCCGCAATCGACCACTCTGCCACCTCTCCAAAACTTCCTTTCAGAAGTGCTTTTTGTTGAAAGCGTTGCAAAGGTACGACTTTATTTTAAATATGCAAGACTTTTGAACAAGAAAAATTAAAGGTTTTATTATATTTGCACTCTCAACCGAAAAAAAGCATATGAAACTAAAATGTCTTTTCTTACTGTTACTTTTGGGGATATCCTTTTGTGTACATGCACAAAAGCGCCCCGTCATCCTTGAGAAACAGTTGGAAATCATTAGGAAAGAACCTGATAACGGGGATGCCTTAAAATTTCTATGCCAATACTATTTAAATAAAGGAGATTATTCCAAAACCATCACTTACGCTGAGATTATGAAAAACGTAGCGGACAAGACTAAAAATCCTCTACTCCAACTCTATTCATATATCTACCAAGCACAAGCGCAAATGATGAGCGGACGGGAAAAAATAGCCCAAAAAAACTTGAATCTTTCTCTTGAATTAGCAACCAAACTGAATAATGACTCCACCCTTTGTTCCGTCTATGGTAGTCTCGGACTCTATTCAGCAAATATTGAAACCGATTATTACCGTGCCATACGATGGCTTTATAAAGGTATCCAATTGGCACAACAAAATAATTTCCAACAACAATACGCTTTGCTTTTAGGCAATTTAGCAAATATCTATTACCTCAAAAAAGATACAGCCGGCATCAAATACGCATTAGAATGTTATGAATTAGGACACAGTATGCGTAATCCATACATCATTTATTCCGGTGCAGTAAATTCTGCCTATATGTATTTTTTAATGAAACAGAATGAGGAAGCAATGAAATATATCCATGAAGCCGAAACATTGATGCTGGAAAATGATTTCTACGACCAAGCCCATACCTACAATCTCTTTGGCAATATATTATATGATATGGGTGAATATGCCCAGGCCTTGGAATATTACAAAAAAGCCATGAAGGACAAACAGGCGGCACAAACTTCCTCTATTGTCTATGCCCATTTGGGATATGCACGTATACTAATGCAGCAAAACAAACAACTAGAAGCTATTTTATTGTTAAAACAAGGAATAGCTATTTCTTATGCACGCGTCAACGCCATCCATCGCAATGAACTATACGAAAATCTGTCTACCTGCTATGAGCAATTGCACCAATATCATGACGCACTGAAGTATTATAAAATATTCCGTTTGGAAAACGACAGCCTTTTCAACAAGGACAAAGAAAGAGATTTAAGTGAAATGCGATTCAAATACGACTCTGAGCGGCAGGAAAATTTGATAAAACAAAGCAAACTGGATGTAATGCAGAAAGAACAGCGTATACAGCAACAAACATTTATTCTTATTATCACTGTAATTGTTTTAGGGTTGCTTTATTACCTCTACCGCCGTAAAAACAAACTTTATTTAAGTATTGTCAAGCAAAATCAAGAAGCAATCAAAAGAGAAACGGAACTGAATCGCCGTATAAAAGAATTGGAGACCAATGCCCCCTCCATGGTTTCTACTTCCGAAAAGTATGCTTCCTCCTCACTCACCGATGAGAAAAGTTTAGAACTTTTCCGTACATTAGAGCGTATTATGAGAGAAGAAAAAATTTACAAAGACAATTTTATAACAAAAGACAAAGTAGCAGAAATATTAGGAACTAACCGTACTTATCTATCACGTATCATCAATGAACAATCCAAACTATCCTTCACTCATTATGTAAACCGTTTCCGTATTGAAGAAGCTATCCGTCTATTATCCGACCCCAATAACGAAACTCCGCTGAAAGCCATTTCTACAGAGCTGGGATTTAACTCCATTTCCACCTTTTATAACCTTTTCCAATCCTCAGTGGGAATGACTCCCTCCCAATATAGGAACAAAGTTATGGAACTTCAAAAAGAGCAATAGGTTATCTTTTTGCTCTTTTTTTTATTCTGAAAACAGCAATTGCCGATATTAATATAGGTATAAAGAGGCATATCTAAGATATTATCCCTTACTTTGCGGTATGAACATTAATCCAAATTTAAATAATACGTAATGAAAAAGAAGTTTTTTTTAAGTTGCCTCTTAATCGTTATGGCATTGCTTCCGGCAGTTGCCCAGATTCAAGATCCGGTACAATTCAAAACCGAGTTAAAGACGATTTCCGATACGGAAGCACAAATAGTATTCACTGGTAAGATTGACGCCGGATGGCACGTTTATTCCACGGACCTTCCTTCGGGAGGTCCTATCTCCGCTACTTTCAACGTAGACAAGATAGAAGGAGTAGAATTAGTAGGGAAGCTCACTCCACAAGGTAAAGAAATTGAAAACTTCGACAAGGTGTTTGAAATGAAATTACGTTACTTTGAGAACACTGCCATTTTCATTCAGAAACTAAAAATAACTGGCGCTACCTATATGATAGAAGGTTATATGGAATTCGGTGCCTGCAACGATGAAAACTGTCTGCCTCCTACTGAAGTTTCTTTCTCTTTCTCCGGAAAAGGAGTTGCCGCTGCCACTACAAGCAAGACTACTGAACCCGCAAAAACAGAAACAGCCATAACGGAAGTTCCTGTAGCGGAAACAGCTACTGCAACTACCGCAACAGATAGTGCTACAACTGCCGCCCTGATCGGCAATGACACTGCTGTCCAAGATTATTGGACTCCGGTTATCCAAGAGCTGAACGCATTTGGCGAAACGACATCACAACAAGACCGTTCATGGATTTACATCTTCTTTGCCGGATTTATCGGTGGATTACTAGCCTTATTTACGCCCTGTGTATGGCCTATCATCCCAATGACGGTAAGTTTCTTTTTAAAACGTAGCAAAGACAAAAAGAAAGGAATCCGTGATGCATGGACATATGGTGCTTCTATTGTAGTGATCTATGTATTATTAGGTCTTGCCATAACCTTAATATTCGGTGCCAGTGCCTTGAATGCACTTTCCACAAATGCTATTTTTAACATATTCTTCTGCTTGATGCTAATTGTGTTTGCAGCCTCTTTCTTTGGAGCATTCGAACTTACTCTTCCTTCAAAATGGAGCAATGCAGTAGACAGTAAAGCGGAACAGACCAGTGGTTTGTTAAGTATCTTCCTGATGGCATTCACCCTATCTTTGGTTTCATTCTCATGCACAGGTCCTATCATCGGCTTTTTGTTGGTAGAAGTTTCCACTACAGGTAGTGTAGTTGCCCCTGCTATCGGCATGTTAGGTTTTGCTCTTGCATTAGCGTTGCCATTCACACTGTTTGCCATGTTCCCGTCTTGGCTGAAATCCATGCCTAAATCCGGTGGTTGGATGAATGTAATTAAAGTAGTATTAGGTTTCCTTGAGCTCGCATTTGCTTTGAAATTCCTGTCGGTTGCTGACTTGGCTTATGGATGGGGGATTCTAGACCGTGAGACATTCCTTGCTTTATGGATTGTGATTTTCGCTTTGCTAGGCTTCTATCTGTTGGGTAAGATCAAATTCCCTCACGATGATGATGATGATAAAGTAGGTGTTGCCCGTTTTTTTATGGCTCTTATCTCACTTGCATTTGCTGTATATATGGTACCGGGCTTATGGGGTGCTCCTTTGAAAGCTGTCAGCGCATTTGCTCCTCCCATGAATACACAAGACTTCAACTTATACACCAATGAAGTACATGCGCAGTTTGATGACTACGATGCCGGTATGGAATATGCAAAACGTACCGGAAAACCGGTAATGCTCGACTTTACAGGTTACGGATGTGTAAATTGCCGTAAAATGGAAGCCGCTGTATGGACTGATCCGAAAGTAAACAAGTTGATGACTGAGGACTATGTACTGATAACATTGTTCGTTGATAACAAAACCCCGTTGCCCGAACACATCAAAGTGATGGAAAACGGTAAGGAACGTACACTACGCACGATCGGTGATAAATGGAGTTACCTGCAACGCTCTAAATTCGGTGCCAATGCACAACCTTTCTATGTATTGATTGACAATGAAGGAAAACCGTTGAATAAATCATATTCATATGATGAGGATATAGATAAATATGTTGACTTCCTCCAGACCGGATTACAAAACTATAAAAAATAACCAAAGTGTGTCAAAAGTCGAAGGGGTGTCAAAACTAAATAAACCTATCATTCTATTCATTCAGAATATTCTTTAATGAAAAATATTCTGAAAATCAACGAAAAGGAAAAGACAAACGAAATGATAGTTTTATTCGAGTTTTGATACACTTTCAAAAAGATTTTTGCAAGACCCCTTAATAATTATCTACTATGATCGCCAAACCAGAAAGAGAGCAAATCATTGCCCTTATAAATCGCGAGGTCGTTCCGGCTATCGGGTGCACAGAACCCATAGCCGTAGCCCTTTGTGTAGCAAAAGCAACAGAAACACTAGGTAAAAGACCTGAAAGGATTAAAGCTTTACTCAGCGCCAATATTCTTAAGAACGCCATGGGAGTAGGCATCCCGGGGACAGGAATGATTGGACTACCTATCGCTATCGCCTTAGGGGCATTAATCGGGAAATCCGAATATCAATTGGAAGTCTTAAAAGACAGCACTCCTGAAGCCGTAGCAGAGGGTAAAAAACTAATTGACTCACAAGCTATCTCTATCGGGCTGAAAGAGAATATAGAAGAAAAGTTATATATCGAAATTATCTGTGAAGCTGACGGTGATAAAGCAACGGCCATTATTGCTTGCGGGCATACCAATTTTATATATGTGGCCTTTAACAACCAAGTTTTACTAAACAAACAAACTACCGCCGCCTGCAATGAGGATGCAAAAAAACCGGAGTTGAACTTGCGAAAAGTGTACGATTTTGCCACCACCACACCATTGGATGAAATTCGTTTTATTCTTGAAACCAAACGTTTGAACAAAGCGGCAGCAGAACGTTCTTTCAAAGGAAACTACGGTCACGAATTAGGCAAAATTCTGAAAAGTAGCAAAAGTGAAGAACAAATATTGGGAAGTAATACATTTACCCACATCCTTTCTTATACCTCGGCAGCTTGCGATGCACGTATGGCGGGAGCCATGATTCCTGTCATGAGCAATTCGGGAAGCGGGAACCAAGGAATTACAGCTACCTTACCGGTAGTAGTCTATGCCGAAGATAACCATAAATCAGAAGAAGAATTGATCCGCGCACTGACACTCAGTCACCTAACAGTGATTTACATCAAACAAAGCTTGGGGCGTCTGTCTGCACTATGCGGTTGTGTAGTAGCTGCAACAGGTTCTAGCTGTGGTATCACTTATTTAATGGGAGGCACTTATGAGCAAATCACTTTTGCTGTACAGAATATGATCGCCAACCTGACAGGTATGATTTGTGACGGAGCCAAACCCAGTTGTGCTCTGAAATTAAGCAGCGGTGTCTCTACCGCTGTATTTTCAGCCATATTAGCGATGGAACATAAATGCGTATCTTCTGTAGAAGGTATCATTGATAATGATGTGGACCGTAGCATCCGCAACCTTACCAGAATCGGTTCACAAGGTATGAATGAAACCGATAAACTAGTATTGGATATTATGACACACAAACAATGTGATTAAAGGTATATATAAAGATAAGAGAGCTAAAAACGAATCAGACACGGTGTTTATACAATCCGTGTCTGATTTTATTTCTCACTCCACCAACATGTCTTTATATTGGGTATGCCGGGTAAAAAACATTTTTGCAAAAGAACAAGTAGGACGTATTTTAAGCCCTACGACCGAAGCATATCTCACAGCGGCCTCGGTCAAAGCCTGAGCTATTCCCTGCCCCTCCAACTGTGGGGGAACTATTGTATGAAGGATATCCAAAACTCCGTTCTTTTCATCATATTGCAAATAGGCGATTTGTCCCGATTCAAATACTTCGAAACGGTCTACTTTCTCGTCATGTATAACTGTATGTTCCATTCTATATTGATTTTAATGTATGACTATTATTAATAAAAACAATAATAAAATGGAATTGTTTTTACTCATAGATGAAATCTGTTACAGAACGTATGTCTGTTGACGAAACTCCGATACACACTTTAAATGACACTATAAAATATTGAGAACTATCTGCCTTGTCTATATTGAAAAGCCGAAGGTAGTATACCAAATTCTTCCTTAAAATATCGACTGAAATATTTCGGATTATTAAAACCCACCTGATAGGCTATTTCTGAAATATTCTGTTGACTTCCACGGAGTAATTGGGCAGCCCGCTGTAAACGAATCATACGAATAAACTCGATAGGAGTCTTACCGGTAATAGCCAATAACTTTTTATATAAATGAACGCGGCTCATCCCTAATTCCTTGCTTAGCTCTTCTACAGACAAATCGCTGCGTGCAATATTATCCTCTACATATTTCACAGCATGATTTATCAGTTTTTCATCCATCGAAGTTATGGCAGTCCCACTAGGTTTGAGATCAATATAAGCATGATTCCAAACCGTTTTCAACTCCAGTTCACTTTTTTCTTCAGGAACAGCGGTCACCATTTCCGGTACCCCCTCCGGTGGAATAATATGAGTTATCATCTCATTACTCTCACCCTCAACCAATTGAATCACCGTTGCTCTTTGTGGAGCAACGGCTGAGATTGTTTCTATGTTTTTTTCTTCTGCAATTTCTTCCGTATTACCAGATTCTAATCTTCGGATATCCTCCTCCAGTCCTTCTATTGTTATTATATGGTTCAGTTCTTCTTTCGATTCCTCCCCGACATTAGACGCCACATAAGACTCCGGAACTTGAAGTGTGGAAATATCTTCTACCGACTTATCTACAACTTGCACCTGTTCTATCTTCATCGGTTTACCCCCAGAACGTTTTACTGGAATATGGATAATAAAAACACAACCGACAGGGGTATTATCCATTACGTTCACCGTGCCATCGTGAAGCGTGACAAAATCACGTACAATACTCAGACTACCTCCGCCACCTGAGAAGCTCATATCCGGATAATCCACTTGATAAAAATGTCCGAAAATGCGTTCTCTGTCTTCTTTTTTAATGCCGATCCCTGTATCAGCCACTCTGATTTCCAGCATTTCCCGAGAATCCTGTCCTTCCACTAAACTGACAAACACATCAACTCTTCCACCACTGCAAGTAAATTTAAAAGCATTGGAAAGCAGACTCATCATCACTTCCCTCATTTTATCCCCATCAAACAACATATTCAATGAGGAAACAGCTGAATAAAAAGTGAGAGAAACATCTTTCTGTTCAGACAAAGAGATAAAAGAATCACAAATCGTATGAATATAAGAGATGATATCATCATCAGACAAACTTAAATAATATCCATTCACATCAATTTTCCTAAAATCCAACAACTGATTTACAAGATTCAACAACCTTACCGCATTGCGTTGCACTATATTTAATTTATCCATCAGAACAGCATCCGATTGATATTCCTTCATCAGCGTTTCCAACGGTGAGATAATAAGAGTGAGCGGAGTACGTAGTTCATGGCTGACATGAGTGAAAAACTTCAAATTCATATCTGCCTTCTCCTGATTCCTCTCTATTTCTTGCTTTATTTGCTGTTTTTTAAATTTATCCCGTTCTCCACGCAGAATCCAATAGCGTCCCAATATCAATACAGCAACCAACAAAAGGCTATAAACAACATATGCCCAAACGGAACTCCAAAAAGGAGGATAGATAACAATTTTCAATGAAGCTTCTTCATCTCCACCATATCCGTCACTGTTGACTGCTTTCACCTTCAGCATATAAATTCCGGGAGCTAGATTAGTATAAGTCACTTTGCCAAAGGCAGTAGTCATCCAACCTTCATTGAAACCTTCCAGTTTATAAGCATACTCCGTTTTTTCCGGCAAAATATAGTTATCAGAAGCAAATTGTACACTGAACATATTCTGCTCATAACTCAATTTTATCTGATCTACCTTGTTCAACGCCTTATCCAAAATCACCCTGCCTTCATATTCCTCACCCACCCCTACTTCTTCATTGAACAAGAACAAACGGGTAAACATCACGCTGGGACATTTTTTATTGTATTTTATATCATCCGGGCGGAAACGGTTAATGCCATACAGCCCTCCCATAAAAATTTCTCCAGAAGACAATTTTTTAATGGAACGCAGGTTGAACCCACTATTTTGCAAACCATCTTTATCATCATAAACACAACTATGAAAAATATAGCGCCCTGTTTTTAAATCTACTGCCGGTATGACATTAGTTATTCCACGTGCTGTAGTCACCCATATATTTTCATTACCATCTTCTACTATTCCAGAAATGATAGGGCTGGAAACTCCTTGCTCCACTCCTAATATAATCAGTTCATCCGTTTTGGGATTATAAACATTCAGCCCCTCACATGTACCAATCCATATCAATCCACGGCTATCCTCATACACCTGACTTATATTCTGATCAGAAAAATATTCCTTACCAGATTTAGTACCTTCCAGATTAACCACTTTTTTAGTTTCAATATCCAATTCCGAAAGTCCCTGAACGGTGCCAATCCACAAAGAGCCCTCTTTTCCCATACACAAAGAGGAAACATAATCGGATATCAAGCCGGCCGAAGTTGTATTATAAGTGGTGAACAAACCCGTCTTGGGATTCAAACTCTGCACTCCCCCACCCAATGTACCTATCCATATAATCCCCTGCTTATCTTCAGCCAAAGCCAATACATTATTATGAGCCAAAGAATTTTGCCGTTCCGGTATGTTTTTTTTATAATGAATAATACGACCGTTATCATAACAAATCAAGCCTCCCCCAAAAGTACCAATCCAAAGTTTCCCATCACTAGCTTTCAAAATGCAAACAATGGCATCAGTAATGAGTTTATCCGTACCTTTCTGTGGAAAAGCAGCCCGATTGCCAGTCACGGAATTCCAATATATGATACCGACATCGTTGATACCCAGCCACACATAGCCCTCTTTGTCTTCTTCAATGCAACTAATATCTCCTATATACTCTGCACCAAATTTAAAAGCACACTCATTAAAATAGGAAATTCCTTTTTTATAAGTCCCCACCCACATAGTTTCACTGGAATCCTCGTATAGAACCATTACTGTATTATTTTGCAAACTACGTTCATCACCTGCCTTGTTCCGCAACTGCCTCACTTCCCCTGTCTTCTTATCCAATATATCAATGCCATCCTGATCTGTTCCTATCCATATACGCCCCTGCTTATCCTGTGATACAGCACGGACCATGTTATGAGACCGACGCTTGATAATATTTGCCAGCCAAGACAGCCACTTCTTCTGCTCCTGTCTCTTATACACATCTGACGCTGCCGACGACTTAATAGGTGTAGA
>ERZ1026950.368-NODE-368-length-21983-cov-8.169920_pt1 | contig 21983 bp, 12 predicted proteins | sample MGYA00519302_ERZ1026950 | MGnify/ENA primary metagenome ERZ1026950 (study PRJEB26926, sample SAMN06164747) | human gut metagenome | biome: ENVO:00009003; feature: ENVO:2100002; material: ENVO:00002003 | host: Homo sapiens | place: USA | collected 2012 ... | reverse complement strand
TAATCCGCAAAGCGCACCTTCCAAAGGCTTTTGCGCCTCCCAACAAATGTATTACTATGGGTATAAGCTCCACGCTATCTGTGGAATAAGTGGTGTTATTCACTCTTATGATATAACGGCTGCAAATGTTCATGATATACATTATCTGGATGATGCAAAGTGGGATTATCACGACTGTCTTATGCTTGGAGATAAGGGGTATTTAAGTGCTGAGGTGCAACAAGACCTTTTCGAAACGGCTCATATCAAGCTTGAAGTCCCGTATCGCTTGAACCAAAAGAATTGGAGAAATCCTTCGTGGGCTTACAGGCGTTTCAGGAAGCGAATCGAAACCGTTTTCTCTCAACTTAACGACCAATTCATGATGGTACGCAATTATGCAAAGCAGACAGGCGGACTGTTTACACGTACTGCCGCAAAAATCGCTGCTATGACCGTGCTGCAATACATCAACTTCTGTAACCATCGTAAAATTGGTCTTGTTAAAGATGCTTTATTTTAATTCAACCAACGGGTTACTTCATACCAATATTGTCGTACCTTTGAAACACGCCAGACGAGGCAGACATTGGGGATAATAATAAAAATCACGTCCGAACAAAACCGCAGAAGCGTTGTTAAGTTTTCCTTCATGCAACAGGTTGAATTTTTCGAGGATGGTCGGCAAATCCTCCCTTATGGTCGCTTCGGGCAAACGTCCGCATTTGATGCCCCCAGGTACCGCGCCCATGACGGCATGTTCGTCAAGGTCGGATATTTTAAGGTCGGAATTCGCCATAGCCTCCCAAGCTTATTTTCCTCCACGCTGCATCAGGTGCTGGTTGTATATTTCCTGCGGCATGGTGGATGTCATTTCCGTTTCCATACCTTTATAACTCATTATCCGTCATCATCCTTCTGCAACGCTTGGAACGAGCAAAACGACATACTTCTATCGGTTTTGAATCAATGCAGAAATAATCTTCGCCTCCATCTATTTCTGCGGCTATTCTTTCCCGGATTGTATTACATAGGGACAAAGTAATTTTACGTCTGTCATTGTATTGTCTGCGGAATATAAGATTGTGAATTTCAATACTATATTCCTGTAACTTTGCAAACAACAATGACTCACTGTCAATGCCAACAGCCTTTGATGTCATGTTCAATGCCTCTATTTCAAGGTCTGAGAACTACTCCTCTTCTTGACATATTCCCTGATTCATTGACCAAATTGCCGACTATTTGCTTGTATGGGTTAGGATTTTTTGCTAATATTGTGTTACTATATTTTCTATTGAAAAGTTTTAATTTGCTAAATATCAACAATATGCACAACTTTTTATACATAAATCTTTTTATCAATCTAATTCCGCCAACGGATTTTTAAATACCAAATATTTTATGAACGCACGTACACTTCTTATTCCACGTACACTTCTTATTCTTAGTCTGGTTGTCCTCTCCGGAGCGCCATGCGCATCTGCGCAGTCTTTCAAGGAAAGACTCAAGAACGCCGCAAAGAAGATAGAACAGAAAGTCAAACAGGAAGTAGCGCCCAAAAAACTTCCGGAAAAGTCCGGTAACACTTCAAGTCTCGACAGCGAACTCCAAAAGCGCCACGACGCCATGGTGGGGCCGGACAACAATAAGAACGCTGAAGACGAAGCTCCCACCGTCAGGTTGCCGGAGACCCACACTGCTCTTTTTGCGCCACTCGGATACCCTGTCGAGGCAACGTATGGGATCAAATCGGTAAAGCCGGTGATGCCGCCGAGAGAGGCATCCGATCAGGTGAACTGGAGTGAAAAACAGCCGAATGTCTATGAGCTCGACAACCAGAGCCTTGTAGCCGAGTTTCTGATGCTCGACGACTGCTTTGCCGACGGCTACATCAAAACCCTCACCCCGGCACATTGGAGATACGATGAGATCGTCAAGGGCGAACTTTGGGCTCGCGTGGGCGCATTGAACAAGATGGTCGAGCAATACAACGAAGCCAAAGAAGAATACGGCGCCGACACTTACCAGTGGGTCATCAACGGCATCCACAACAAAATCGCCTCCGTGCTTGACTCTCGCGAGTACAAAACCCTGATCCGCTCATCCCTCACTCCGCTCTTCACACTTAAAGACAAGTGGATCAGTGATGAGACCAAGGCATATTTCAATGCTCACGGAGGCTATGAGAACGCCCACAAAGCCAACTGGACCGTCTGGGATCCGCAGCCGAACAAAAAAAGCATCACGACATCAGCGTCCGGCCAGACCGGGAAAGTGATTGAGGAGGTCGGGGCAGGTGCTACGGTTGACATCGAGGGAGTCCTGTATGTCCTGCACAACTCCAACAACGGCGGCGCATCCCACGCATTCATCTCGGAAGTGGCGAAGACGGCCGTTGCCGGCAAGAACATCGTGATCCCGGACTATGTCACATACAACGGTAAAAAATATCCGGTGACGGAAATGCGTGGCAATATTTTCTCCGGCACCGCCATCAAGTCCGTGAAACTTCCGTCCACGTTGACGGAGATTTCCAATTCGGCATTCCGCGAGACTCCTATAACTGAAATAGTAATCCCGGCCTCGGTCAAGATAGTTCAGGGTTCGGCTTTCTACGGCTGCAAGAACCTCACGAAAGTAGTCTTCGAAAACGACGTCATGGATGAAGTCCACGGCTGTTTCCAGAAGTGCATAAATCTGAAAAACGTCAAGTTCCCACGCCGCGTCGGACTGATGAGTTACGATATGTTCGAGGGCTGCGTCAATCTCACAGAAGTGATGCTTCCGGAGAATCTGAGCGAAATTTATTCATCCATGTTCAGTGGCTGCAAGAACCTCAAGAATGTGGATATCCCGGCGAGCGTGACCAAGGTCGGCAACAGCGCATTCTCGGACAGCGGCATCACCTCGCTCGACCTCTCCAATGTCAAGGAATTCGAAGGGTTCTGCTTCTCCGGATGCAAAGCGCTCAAGACTGTCAAGCTGAACTCCAGCCTGAAGGAGAATTTCCTTATGGAGACCTATCAAGAATTCACGGAATGTCCGTTACTGGAAGTCAAGTACATAAACAACGAATATGTCTTCCCGGAAGGGTTCATCTTCGTAGACGGCAGCAGGTAGAGTCATGAAAAAGATATTATTTCTACTTTCAGTGGCGGCACTGCTGCTGCCTTTGGATAGTTCGGCCCAGAGCAAGCCGAAGATCAAGTCAGTGGATTTCACTATACAGGTTCCGACCCCGGGGATGTCGCTTTTCGATGCACGCGAGATGCAGTTCACATCTGCGAAGACCGAGTTCGGAGACCTTGCCGCCACGGGCGGCATCCAAGTCCAGGAGATTGACTGGATCGGGGATTTCCGCGAGGACGATGAAGGGGACATGTTCTTCAAGGACGGGTTCATATACAAGGCCCGGATCAAGTTCATGGTAGACCCTTCGGGCAAGTACGACACCGATTACATATTCAAGGACAACGACTACTACATCGACGGCAGCCGCATCAGCGCCACAGTCAACGGAGTGCAGGCCAAGGTCGAGCGCAGCGCTCCTTACTTCATCGACATTGAGGTATCCATGCCTGTTGGAGCCGGTGGAAAAGGCTCGATGCGTGATCTGGCACAGAGCAGCCCAACGGACTATGAGCTCAACAAGGACTCATACCGCGCATCGCAGAAAGCGTATTCAATCGCCGAGGCCGATGCTGCTTGCCCGGATGTGAGCCCGCTTGACGTGATAACCATCAATAATACGTATCACGCGGCGTTCCGTGCCATGCGCGAGTTCGGAGATGAGTTCATCGGGCATAAGAATATGCTTGTCACCAAGGTAATCGTAGATACCGATGACGAGCGCATATATGGAGATGTGGCATCGGACGTCAACAATACCATACAAGGCCCATTCAACATCAGGGAAGTCTGGCTCAGCGACAAAGTCGATGCGGTAAAGTTCATACGCGCCATATTCGCAGTAATGCAGGGTTATACACCGGAACACAGCGATATCTACTGCCCCGAGTTCAGTTACCTCTTCCATGCCCAGCGTGCCACGCTCTTTATCCCGGAGACTGCTGTAGCCGATGTAAGGGCGATGTTCAGCCGTCCGACCTGGAGTTTCCGCACACTGTTCTCGCTGAAAACCTACTCCGGCGACGTGCACTCCGCACAGGGAGCCGGTGCGACGGCAGCCAAACCGTTCTGCACAAGCCACGTATTCACCGACAAGGTAGCTGCGGCAGACAAGGTTTTCAGGTACGGCACCTGTAGCAATTGGCCGGAATATTATTATTCCTGCAAAATCTGCGGAAAGTGCGAACACAATGACAAACACGTGTTCAGTATGAACAGGCCAACGTGGGAGGTCCGGGCTCATCAGTATGATCAGCCTGTTGCTGATGACCAGGCTTATGTCGGAGTCAACTCCGCCGGGCAGCATGTATGGTGGTACAGTTGCATCTGGTGCGGACACTCCGAAGGCTATGACCAGAGGCACATAACCAAAGCAGAATGGCAGGCAAGCGGCACAGAGGGAACATACGAGAGCTATAGGGACGCCATGGCCGACATGACAAAACAGTTCGAGGAGAGTGCCCTTCTGAAGACCACGGCACAGCCGGGGATGTTCATTCTCAAAAAAAAGTCGGACTCAAAGATGAGTCCTGCCTTCCAGAGTAGTGTGAACTTCGCCCTCAATGACAACCTCTTGGATGAAAGTGTCCTTGGCAATGATTATACACTTCCCCTGAATCACCGCCAGCTCAACTCGCTGGCCGAGCATCTCGTGAAAGAACTTACCGGCAGCGAGGCCACGGCGTCCTCCATTGGCCTGGACAAGGCTCTTGGCGGAAAAGCCCCGGCAGACGACTCCCCTGTCTCCCGCCAAGAGATGGCCGCCGTGATGTACCGTGCCCTTAGGTATATAGAAGAGTGCGGAGTATACTCATATACGGAGTTCGTTTCTGGGTTGGATAAATACTCCGATCACATCCGCATTGCCCCTTGGGCCAAGGAAGCCATGGCATTTATGGAGGCTCTCGGGCTTATGAACGCTTCTTCCGGCGGTACCCTCTTTCCAGAGAAGACCTGCTCCATCGAAGAAGCCATAGACCTGACCGAGAAGTGCACGCACGCCCACCAGCTCGGCTGGTATCAGGCAAGGTCGTGGGGCGAAGGTGACGGCAGATCCTATTTTGGCAATGTCTGTTATATACCTCACCAAGAAATGAGTACCAACCATACCTATGCCCCGGGTGAGAGGGTTTGGGTTACTGGACCGCGTTTGGGCGGGTCATCGAAATCCCTTCCGATTTTGGAGCCGTACACCGGCCAGATTCTGTATGTGGATGCCGAGTGGTTCCGTCCTGTGCGGAAGTTCGTCTATACATCGAAGCGCACAATCACAGGACCTATCATCTTCCAGGATTATTTTGATGGTGTTTCCATCAAGACTTTCTAAAACGAAGAAAGCGGCTAAAAAGGCAATAGACAGATGAATATCCGACGCCAAGGCGTACACGCGCAAATTCCTGACAGGATCTGCAAACTGCCGGGCAGATAAACGTAAAGCGGATAAAAATGCGCTACTACTCTCGTAAAAGTAAACACAAAGAGGTGAGAGAAGATAGAATATTGTACTTTTGATAGGTGGTTCTCCTCGACTGTTCGAGGAGAACCATTTTTTTGAGTTTCCTCTCCCGCTGGTCGTACAGCGTTTCGGGATACGGTCGTACAGGACGGTAAGCCTCGTTTTTGCTGGTTCCGTCTAGCCGGGCTCGGTGATGACGCTGCCGGAGAGTTCCGATTCTGCGACCGTTGCGATGAGTACTTCCGTTTTTTCACTGCCTCTGCGGGTAGCTTCTTTCACCGCTCCGGGTAGATCTTTTGCCAGCCGCTTGCCCATGGCAGCCCTCTTCCACTGTTCCCTATGAGTTTCCATTATCGCCACGAGTATTGTATCTTTTTCGGCAAGAAAGCGACGCAGAGTGTCTATTTCGCCGCCAGGTATGATTGTAGAGTACCGTTGTCCGAGTACGCCGAGCATACTGTCCGTTCTCATGCGATGCGTATGGTATTTGTCCCTTTCCGCATCACTCCATCCTGCCGCAGCCTCGCCTTGCAGGGCAAGCCCGGTGACGTGGCGATGGGCGATGTGTATGTCCTCGTACATCCTCCACAGCCGTGCCACGCTGCCTTCCACTTCCCGCATCTGCCGCCGCTCATATATCAAAATGGCGATCATACTGCCTATGACCGCCACTAAGATGATATATCCGAAAATGATTTTATGCTGCAATGGCATTCGTTTCTTTTCCATACGTATCACTTCTTATCCTTTAAAAAAGCAAATTCTCACCACGGCAGACCTTGCAAGCTCGACCTGCAACAAAACTCAACAATATCTTTCTATTCTTCTTATCCCAACAGAAAGAAGAGCATACAACACTTCCTCCTTTCTTTATCCGAATACTGTCCTAACAGCTTTTGGAAACAGTCGTCAGTACACCGGTTCCTCAGAAAGCAAGGACGGGACGCACACCGACGCTGCTGCCGTCCTTACGGTCCCAGTAACAGCCCACGCGACCATTGGATTGCACGTACCAGTACCGTGCGAAGAATTCCGAGTACTCCGAAGACGACCAAAACCACTTACCGCTTCTAAAATTATCCTTGCTGTCTGTGGCAATTTTCTCCATCCATGCGTTTAAAGCAGCGGGAACATCGCCTTGACCTGACCAACCGAAATCATCGTCTTGCGATGAGGCTTGTTCATCCGGCTTTGCCAAAGCCGTACAACCGCCCAAATTTTGCAGGATGTCCCACCACTGACCCGAGGCAGGAAGATACCAGCCGGTAGTAGTCGTGGGAACCGGGCAGGTCGTGTTGTAGCCGTCGGCGGCCTTGAAGGCGGGATAACGGTCGAAGTTTCCGCGATTGGCGCGGATATGCTCGCAATTGCCGTAACCACTGATGTCGCTGTAGTTCCGGGCTTTCGTCTCGCATTTCGCCAGATCCTCGTCTGTACCAAATAGTCCCCACGATTGGAATGTCGTAGCATTCTTCACAGCCATGACAAGACCGTGGACATTGCCGCCCAACTTATCTTTTTCTGCCTGACCGATGCGGCTCGGGTCGGTTTGGAAAACTATGCCTACCACATTGGCTGTCTGGACGTCGTATGCTTCGGCATAGTTCGGCATCAGGTTGCCGTCGGCGAGGAAGAAATCACCGACCTGCAAAATGTAGTTCCTTATGGTTTTTACTGCGCCGTCCACCTTGTATCTCTTGTATTCCCCTTTGATAGGGTGTGGTGCGGACGTGTTGATGGTAAACTCCCTGTCCCCATCGTCATAACTTCCCCAGATAGCAGGCATGGACGGGGGCACCAAGTAGCGGTATGTACCATCGGCCATGCGCAGCGGCTCGGCAGCACTTGTGAACGTGGCGGCAGAAGGCACGGTGTAGTCGGGAATCCGGGTATCGGTAAACTTGTAAACGGTCTTCGGCATCTCAATGACGACCAAGGCAAACTCGTGCTTCATGACGAAATCAAGCCGAAGTTTACCATTTTCCAATGTGGGTGTGCAAGAAGCTGTCATCAGGTCGGAAGCGGTGTAATCCGCATACGAACTTTGGTCGACCTCCACCGGCCAGCGATTAACAAGCGGATAGAAGAAGGGTAATTGGGGTTTCGTAATTGCGAGTTCTAACAGATTGCTTATGACCGTGTCATCCAAGTCCGCTTTATAGGGGTAGTAGAGGTAGTATTCCTCGTCCGACAGCCCTCCCTCAAGTGTCGTACCGGCCTCGGGCTTCCAAACGAGGCTTCCCGTGGCGGCATCCCTCTCTGCGGTGAGTTTCACGTTGGAATAAATCATCTTCTTATCCGAGTATAAGCCGCGGATCATGAAAAGTCCGCAGGCATCGCCCTCGGTGAACTCGGTGGTGTAGCCGTTCTCCACGGCACGGGTGATTTTACCGTCCACAGCCGATGTATTGTATCCCCCGTCGGTAACGGAGATGGTGAGTTGCCGCGCCTTGTCTTGTGCGGCAGGGAACTCTTCTTGCGTGCAGGAGGCGGCAAGCAGCAGGAGCAATGCGGCTTGCAAGAGGTGGTATATGTTTTGTATCTTCATATTTTTAATGGATTAAACAGATTAGAAAGCAAGGACGGGACGAACATAGAGCTGGAAATTAACATTACCCCATCGGCAGCTTATCCATCCATCATCAGAATTTGCTACCCAATACCGCATTGTGTTGCCCTTGAACTTCGAAGACGACCAAAACTGATGGTAATAGGAGAATTTGTCCCAACCGTCGATACCCCACATCCATTTATTCAAAGCGTCGGGAACATTTCCTTGGTTCGACCAGAAGAATTCATTGATGTCTGACGAGGTTTGCTGATATCCATCCGCCAAAGCCGGACAACCGCCCAGATTCTGCAGTATGTCCCACCACTGGCCAGAGGAAGGAAGATACCAGCCGGTCGTGGTCGTGGGGACAGGGCAAGTCGTGTTGTAACCATCAACAGCCTGTAATGCGGGATACTTGTCGAAGTTGCCCTCTAAACTACGGATAGATTCACAATTGCCGTATCCGCTGATGTCCGAATAATTATTGGATTTGGATACGCAGTCATTCAGAAAATCCAAGTACCTCGATTCGTTGCTCCATATGACTTTCTCTGCTGCGTTTGCGTTTTTAACGGCCATAACCAGTCCATGCGCCTTGTTTTCACCGCCCAACTTCTCCTTTTCCTTTTTACCGATACGGCTCTTGTCCGTCTGAAAAACAATGCCGACGACTGTCTTGCCACGTAAAGGGACGGGTTTATAATAGTCTATATGCATACTGCCGTCAGCATAGATTTTGCGCAATCCGCCGTCGCTCCACGTACCGTCGGAGTAGAAGTAGTCACCGATTTTAAGTTCATCCGCCGTGAATCTTTGCTTTACCCTTTTGGAGGTGACGTTCTCCTCGCCATTTGCAACCCACGTGCCACTGGTCACCGACTGCACATCAATGCCGTTGGCTTTCACGGTGATGGTGTAGGCATACCGCTTGCCACCGAAAAACCCAAATTTGCCGGCAGCTTCTGTTTCGGGAGTGTAGGTAAAGTCATTGCTGCCTATGCTGATTCGGATGAGCGGCTTGCCCGTCATATCCTGCGGCGGCACTAACGCCTCGTATTTCTTCGTTGCGGCATCGTAATAGGGCTTTATCTCGCCGTCCGATTGGTCACCCGGTGATACCAAGCCGGCGGTTGAGTGCGTTAGCGGGTCTCCGAAAATGGTGACGGTCGCACCCTCCAACTCCTCTTCCGTAATGCCTTCGCCAGCTTTGAGAATTACTTCGATTTTCGCCATGCGGTGGATGAAACGGAGATTTATGGCTTGGTCATAACGCCCTATGGCACTGGCGTACAGGACATCGAAAGCGGCGTACCCGCCACTTTGGTCGGAAATATCCGTTTCCGATTCTATGTCCGGGGTCCATGCACTGACGCGGGCTTCATCGGTGTTCTTCCAATAGAAGGCATTATCGGCATCCTTCGGGCTTGCATTGCCCGATGCGTCCATCACGTATGTTTTGTTACCAAACACGCCTTCCAGTGACACTCTAATCTCCTCGCCGCCCGTCCACGCATCCTTACCTCCGGCGCGGGTCTGCGGCTGCGCCACCTCCGCCGTCAGTTGCAGCGGGTACTTGCCGTCGGGCAGGGGCGCGGTGCTTTCATCCTCACTGCTACAGGAAGCGAGCACCCCACAGATGAGCATCATAACCGGCAACCAGCCGCCGATGCGCGGCCACGGCCTTCTCGCTATGTTCCTTATTATTTTCATATTGTCTTTATTTATTTCGTTTTGTGCCACTGCCCGTTGCGACGCGGGCTGCCGCACCATTTATTATATATGGCGTGCCTCCGTCTTACGCCTGATGCACGGCAGTGGCTTTCAGACACACTACATTTTTGCATCACCCGCATGGCTACCACCGTCGTTCCAGTTTTCGATGGTGCTTCCGCTAAGGGTCAGCCCCGTCTTCTTCACCGTGATGGTGTAGGTATAAGAATAACCGGCCTCCAACGCGGGTTTGATCATGTCCTTGTTGGAGTAGCTCTGGTATTCCCCGTCATCGGGAGATATCTCAAGCACCAAAGCGTTGGCGAGTGTCTGCGGGAGCAGGATCATGGTGAAAGTCATCACGCCCGTGGCGGCGTCAAAGGTTGCCACGCACTTGTCCGTGGCCGTCTTCGGGGCACCGGTGCACTGGCGTAACATCCAGTCGCTCACAACGCTGCCCGCGGTCGCGGCGGTACCGGTCTTCACATCGAACGTTCCCTCGTGAACCAGGCCGCCCAGCTTGTAGTCGGCGAATTCCAGCACGGCAGTGTCGTCGAAACCGTCGGTGTTCGACACCTGCACCTTGAGGATAAGACGGGCCATCTTGTGCTTGAAGGAGCAGTCGCTGCCGCCCGCGGCGGTGTTGTCCGTGAAGCTGACGGTCGGGCTGTCTTTATCGGCCTTGGCTCCCGTGGCATGGATGTAGTCCACCTTCTCCTGTTCCGTGGTCGTGGGCTGGTTGCTTGTATTTACCGTAATCTTCCCGTCTGTACCAGGCAGGGTGGAGGCGTTTGCGCCCGATGCGTAAGGCGCGTAGGCGGCAAAAGTAAACTCGAGGAAAGCATCCTCGAAGAAGATGCCGCCACCCGCCGTCATCGGGGTGAAGTCCGCGTTGGTGCCGGTGCTCGTGGTCGCGTATCCCACGTTCTTGTACTTGCCGCCCATGGTCGTGGTCGTGCCAGGGGCATCCACCACCATCACGCCGATTCGGTCGGCATTCCACACGTTGTCCACAGCACGGGTCTTCGGCCCGCTCACGCCTGCCGTGATTCGTGCTTCCACCGGATTGTTCTGTACCTCGTTCTCTTGTGTACACGCAGCCAATAGCGTTGCCGCTACTGCAAGAATGAAAAACCTCATGTTCATTGTCATAATATTGTTTTTTTGATTAAAATATTTATCGTCAGTTAGCATCCCCATTGCCGCTTTCTACCTCGTTCCAGCCCGTGATGGTTGCGCCCGTCACCTCGGCCTCTACCGGCAGCAGCAGATTACCCGTGAGCTTCATCGGTTCGGCTCCGTTATTGAAGTCCCTCATGGCCTCGGTAAAGTCGCTCACTATCCGCTGCGTGTCTCCGTTGTTGAAAGTGATGTCCACCGTCAGCGTATGCGTTTCCGTCGGGACGATGCCGAGCAGTCGGAAAAAGATTGTGAACTTGTTGCCGTCTTGCCTGAAAGCGTTTATTACTTGTGCCGCAGCTCTCCGTTCACCGGTTACTATGTCCGCAGCCGAAGCCACGCCGGAGAGCGTTGCCGTAGCCGACTGTACACGGCTGTAGTCGCCTTCCGTGGCGGTCAGTTCGATGTCGAGCCTGCGCACGTATTGTCTCATCGGGGCGGTGACGTGCAGGGTGTCGTCCGCCACGACGCTGATGTCCTGGTGCGAGGCGAAGAGGTAGCCGGGGTGCGGCTCTATTGCACCCGTCAGATCCACCGGATTCACCGTTGCCTTGTTTCCGTCGATACTAATCCCCTTCGGGGAGTTGTACACCGTCAGACCGTAGCCACCGGGCGCGAGCAGCGCGTCGAACACGTTGGTCGCCGCGCTCACGTTCTGTTCCCTCCCGCCGATGCGCAGTGTGTATGCCTGCGGTATGTCCGCCTCGGTGCTCTTTCCGCTCCAGTCCGTGGTTACGACCACCGCCCCACGGTCGGGGTGCGGCGTGTCATAGAGGTCGTCCTTCACGCACGAGGTCAGTATGGTCACCGCACCTATTAGATATAATAAGGTATAAGCCTTTCCGTATGCTCCCATATATTCCTTTATCTGTCGTATGATTGTCGTTGTATTCATTGTTCCTCCTTTCCGCTAAAAGATGTTCCACACCAGGGTGACACCCGCCGAGACGGGGCCCCACCAGTTCTTTGTTTCGCTGCCGCGCCTTACCCTCACGCCGTTGATGACCACATACTTGTCATAGTCGGCATGGATATAGCCCAACCCTAAGGAGAAGTCCATCGAGAGGGCATTGTTCAATTTCAGTTGGTAGCCTCCGGTAATGCCTCCACCCGTAAGGTCTCCCTGTTTGCCTGTCGCGGAGAGCTTATAATTGAACTGCCCGGTCTTGAACATTACACCAAGGTAGCCACGCTTCTCCTTACCTATATAATGGCGGAATTCGGGTGCCACTTCCCAAAGGGCGTATCTTCTGTCCTTTTCATTCCACGACCACGAAGTCCACGAGCCGTTCACAGAGATGCCCCATGACGGGCTGACGCGCCACTCGACACCGAGGTCGGGCGTGAGGGTTGCCCAGCGCAACAGGTTGGCACGCAGTGATAATCCCAAAGTTGTGGATGATGCCGGCAGTACGGATTCAGGCTGATTTTCCTGTCCGGAGGATGCCTTTGTCTCCTCTGCGTCTTGGATTGTTTCTGTAGCCTTGTCGTTTTCACGGTGTGACTGTTCCTTTTCTTCCTCGTAACCGGGATGTGTATCCTCCACAATAGCCGGCACTTTCTCTTTCGGCAGTATGATACGCACCGTCACGAAGTCGCCATCCGAGGCATGGTTACGGGTGATGAAGTTGTTTTCACGCAGTCCTTTCCGGGTAATCAACTCTGATTTCACACGGTTGGAACGTATCTTCGCAATGGCAAGGCTTGCCCGTTCCGACTTGCCGGAGTTACAGTATCCGTCCACGTAAAGAGGCAGCCGTCCCTCCACTATGTCCGGTTTGTTACTTTCGATGCACTCTAGAAGGCGCGTAAGTTCCTGACCATTACCGTTCCATGGCACATAGAACATGTCCTTCTGCGGCACGAAGCGGAAGGTGTAAACTGTGTCTGTTTTCTGCTGCGCAAAAGCCGGAAAAGCTGCCGATGCCAGCCACGAAAACAAAATGAAGAATAGGATTCTTTTGCTCATTTTTTATATGCTTTTTAAATTTCCAATCCAGACTTAACACACAAAATAAGCGAAAAGATTTAAATTCAGCCCGATTCTTGCCTATAAAAAATGTCTCAATTGTCAGAATCGCACATCTTTGTGATTTAGAACGTTTTGGATTTTGTCGTTCAGGCTATTTTTTGTCGCTTGGGCTATTTTCCCCATCCACACACACCGTATTATTCCGCCTCTGTTTTCTTCCATTTAACAGGGGTACAGCCTGCATTTTCCTTGAACAGCCTTATAAAATGGCTTGGTGACAAAAAACCGGATTTCTCGGAGATGTCGGCTATCGTCAACCTCGGATATCGCGCAAGCAGACGTTTCGCATATTCTATACGAAGTCCGGTAATCCAATCGCGGAACGACATGTCATACGTAGTTTTGATGTACCCGGACAGGTAGGTGCGGTTGGTATGAAGCACATCTGAAAGCTCCTTTATGGTAAGGCCGGGCCGGATATAACCGTCCGCATCGATCCAACCTTTGATTTTTTTCGCTATTTCGGCATGGAAAAAGGGGTATCCTGCCTCTGTGCCTGTTCCCGGTTTGTGTGTGTCACACAGGTCTTCCTCTTCAGAAGTCATGCCATCCTCCATCGCGTTTTCCACCTGTTCGTAAAACAGCAGATAGTTCAGATAGCAAAGGAAGAGATAAATGTAGAACGGTACCGATGACAGAATCCAGATATAGATGTATTCATCAGGCAGGAAAGTAAGCAGTCCGCATCCCACACCGAATATGATAGCCCAGTAGGTGAAAATGGAGAGCCATTTGATATAGGCACCGATATCGTCCGCACGGGTGTCATCGAAAATGCGGATGACCCTGTGATAGGCCCGGAGAAGCCTACGGGTCAGGAACAGCCCATAGATAACCAACCATGCGGCCAAGGCAAACATCGCCGTTGTCTGTAAACCACCTTTGGGTAACAACAGCAGAACGATGCCGGAAAGGATGGAAAACAGTATCCATAGACAGATATGTGTCCGTAACCTACGTTTGGTGATATAAAAGCGGTCAAGCAGAGTGGTGAGAGCCGAACTGAACAGCCAGTAGCACAAAAAATAGGTGGACAGGTTCATCAGGATGGCGGCATCGGTATTCTTGAACCTGATTCCAAAAAAGAAATGTACCGAATAGTTGGCTGCAAGTAACAGTATGGCTACCCCCATAATTCGCCGGGAACGCAGATAATTATTGAAAATGGCTTTTCCCGGGGTTGAAGCCAGCAAAAAATAAAAGCCGAAGAACGACATCAACGGTAGCGCAATGCAAAGTGAATAACTGTATATAGATGGTTCCATTTTTTATGCCTAACTATTTTATTGCAAAATTAGCAAAAATACTGAAAATATGGCGGATTTGCCGTGACGATTTACTTTCAACACCCTATTTCCCTTGCCACTATGGCATATTGATGAAAAAAGGCAGGAAAAGGGATGATATATCCCTAATCCTGCCACACATATCCGCACACTTGTTCACATTTTTATTCCTTTCGGTTTGCATACGAATCCCGCCCGTCCGATAACGATATGATCGGCAATGAAATTCCCAGACGGACTTCGGTCATTCGCCGGGCTGCGTATCTGCGGAGCATCTTCGGTTGGTTGTGACGGTACGTTCCGTACACCTTCCGTATCCGGCTTGACCTCCTGCCCGTCATTCTCCTTTTCGGCGACTTCGGGCACGGGCGGCGCAAGCTCCAACTGTATCTTGCGGTCGAGCGCGGCAAGTTCGGACTTCAACTGTTTCAGTTCATCTTCTTTTTTCCATACCTTGCCCGCTATTTTCTGCAACTGCGGAATATCCCTCTCCAATGCCTCGTTTTTCGCCTTGTACTGGTCAATGGTGGAGGGTATCTTCTCCAGTGCGTTCAGGAAGTTGCGTGCGGCGGCCACCGGGTCAGCCATCGCCAGATGCCCGTTGTTGTAGGTGTACTTGTAGTTCCCCTCCACCACGAAGCGGTTGTCGGTGAACTCCAGACCTTCTTTGAGTGTCCTCTCGCTGACCACCTTTATCGGAAAGCCGTAAAGTTCCCCGACAGCCTTGTACAGTCCACCAGTCGTGGCGTTCTTGGCGATTTCCTGCAAACGCTTACCGATGACCTTCTCATCCGTTGAATCCACGCCGTCCACCTTAACAAGATTAAGGCGGCTGCTTTCCTTATCAGTCTGCACAACGGAAAGAAAACGGTTCCAGTCTTCCGTCATGGCTTCGATGAAAGCCGTGTTGTTGCGCAGTTCTCCCGTCTTGGATTCCAGCTTGAACTCCGAATCACGCTTGCCCTTGTTGAACGACTTGCGTTCCCCTTCGAGCGAGGCGATACGCTTCTCTAATTTCGCCTTATCCAAAAGGTCGGTATTGCCGGAGAGCAACGCCATATACTCCGAGAAGTTCATACCCGATTTTTCGTCCATTGCTCCCTCGTCGATGGTACGTGCGCCCATCGCTCCGCTTTTGAGCTGCGATATGAACGTCTGCTTGCAGTGCAGCAGATTGAACTTGTAGCTGTCCAGCGACTTTTCCACCGCGTAGATGATGACATCCACGTTGTTCTCGGCAAAATGCTTGGCAATCTCGTTCCCGGCTCTAACACCCCGTCCGTCACGCTGTTGCAGGTCGGACGGTCGCCACGGTGTATCAAGGTGATGGATGGCGACACATCTTTTCTGCGCATTCACGCCCGTTCCGAGCATACTTGTGGAGCCGAACAGCACGCGTACCGTCCCGGCGTTCATGGCATCTATCACCGCCTTACGAGCCTTATCCGTCTTACACTCCTGAATGAAGCGCACCTCACTTGCCGGTATGCCGTAATCCTCCACCAACTTGCGTTTTATCTCGCTGTACACGTTCCATCCTTCCCCTGGCTGGTATGTCCCCAAGTCGGAGAATACGAACTGCGTACCCTTGTGCGCCTCGTACTTGTGGTAATACTCTGCAATCATCTTGGCACAATGGCTTGCCTTGTTGTCGGGATGGTCCTCGTAGTTCGGGTCTATCATGCGCATATCAAGAGCCATCTTTCTCGCGTAGTCGGTGGCGATGAGCATCTTCGCCTTTTCCTCCGTTTCCGACAGGGGTAACCTGCCAAGCAGAGTGGCATCGCCGGTTTTGGCAAACTGCATCAGCTTCTGTATGAAGTCCTCCTGCTCCGGTGTGGGCGGTATGTGGTGCAGTATCTCATTCTTGTTTGGTCTGTCCACACCTACATCCTCCGCCGTGCGGTAGTCGGTAATCTCGTTGTAGAAGGCGGCAAGCTCCGGCACCTTGATGAAATAGCGAAAACGCTCCTTCTGAACGATATTGTTCGTTACGTTGAACTCAAAATCGGTCGTCTTTTTGGCGAAGATGGCAGCCCAAGCATCGAAACAGCGGATGTCCTGCCGTTCCAGTTCGTTGGGGCGCAGGTATTTGAAGAGCAGGTACAGTTCCGTCAGACTGTTGGAAATGGTCGTGCCCGAAAGGAACGTAGCCCCCAAGTCCTTGCCCGTGCGTTCCTGTATGGTACGGATGGCAAAGAGCATATTCAGGGCCTTCTGGCTTCCTTCCGAGTTTCCCAATCCCGCCACACGGTCATGACGGGTGTTGAAAGTCAAGTTCTTGAACTGGTGACTCTCGTCAATGAAGATGTGGTCGATGCCCATCTGCTTGAAGTCCACCACATCATCCGTGCGGGACTTGATGGCGTGTTCCACCTTCTCCAGCTTCGCCACAAGGTTGTGCTTGCGCTTCTCCAGCCCTTTCAGCATCGCCCGCGACACGTTCTTGCCCTGCTGTCGCAAGACTTCGAGATTTTCCTCCACCGTGTCAAGCTCCGCCTGCAGGATGCGCTGCTGCAACTCCGGCGACTGCGGTATCTTCCCGAACTGGTCGTGCGACATGATGACGCAATCATAGTCGTTGTTCTTGATGTTGTTGAAGAAACGCACACGGTTGGCGGTCGAAAAGTCCTTTTCAGAAGCGTAGAGGATGCGGGCGTTAGGATAGGCCGCCTGATAGGTGGCGGCAATCTCCGCCACATTCGCTTTCAGCCCGATAATCATCGGCTTGTGCGCCAAGTTCAGACGCTTCATCTCATGTGCCGCTATGCACATTATCAGCGTCTTGCCGGTTCCCACCTCGTGGTCGCAGATCCCGCCGCCGTTCTGTTTCAGCATCCAGACGCAATCCTTCTGCGACGGGTAAACGCTCTTGATTCCCCGGCTTGCCAGCCCTTTCAGGTTGAGGTCGGGAAAAGTCTGGTGCGAGCCGTCATACTTCGGGCGCACGAAACAGTTGAACTTGCGGTTATACATCGTCGTGAGCCGTTCCTTGAACTGCGGCGACTGTTCTTCCAACCATTCGGAGAACCCGTTACGGATTTCGTCTATCTTCGCGTTGGCGAGCTGTATGCCCTCGCTGTCGCGTACCTTGATGTCGTTGCCGTTCTCGTCCTTGCCGATACTTTTCATCATGTCGGGGCAGGTGTTGTGCAGGGCGTGCTTCAACAGGTGCATACCGTCATAGTTCCGGTAATAGCCCTTTACTAAAAACTCGTCCGTGATCTTCATGGTGCGGTAGCCGCACGCCACGGAAAACTCGTCCATGCTTGCGGAGTAGGCTATTTTCACGTCCGTGTCGAAAAGGTGGCTCATGTAGGCGGCATACACACCCGTGGGAATCCAGCGTTCCCCGAAATTGAAGTCGAGGTCTTCAAAGGCGATGCGCTGCGGTTCGGCCTCCTTCAATGCCTCCCACGCCTGTTTCACCTCCGGCATCCGCTCACTTTCGGGATTGTCCTCCATCCAGCCCTCTATGCGTTCCGCCTTCTCTATCACGTTCCCCGCGATGAAGCGGTCTTTGATTTCGTAACCGGTTACGAGCGGGTTGTAGAAGATGCGCCCCTTGAGGGCACCAAGCAGTTCCTCTTCCGTGGTGTCGGTTATCTCCCGCATATAGCCGAGATTGACCGTGCCGAACTTGTTGAGCGATGCGGACAAGGCTTCTTCGGGAGAGCCTGCATTGACACGGCTCTCCACCGAGAAGGAAACGGGACGGTCGAAGATGTCCGCCTTGACAAACTTGCCGTCCTCCGCACGTTCCAGCGAAAGGATGTCGCGCCCTCCGGCATCCATCATCACCAGTTTCACGTTCTGTCTGGCGTTGAGGTTACCGTAACGCATGACAAACTCATCGTAGTAGGTGTTGAGATACCCGCGCTGCGGTTTGTGTTCCGTATGGTTCTCCGTCTCGTGGCTATACAGACGTTCGTAAGCGTCACGGAGCGATATATACAGCATCGCTTTCTCTTTTTGATAGCCACGGAGGTCGAGCGGTTGGAAGGTCGCACCGTAAGGCGTGAGGTCTTTCAGGTAACCGAGATTGCGTGAAGCATCCAGCACCATCGAGCCGTCACGGTGGTGTGGCTCCAGCAGGCCGTTGAACGGACGGGGAGAAAGGTCCATGACTTTCTCCTTCGGCTTTTCCGTTTCAAGTTCCGGGAACAGGGAAGTGGCAACCGTTTCGGAAGTAGGCACAACTTCTGCCAGTGTTTCAGGTTGCTTTATTTCTTCCGTTTGTTCCGGCTTTTTATCCATATTGTCCGAAGAAGGCGCAAAAGCAGGGTTCAACGTGTCTTTGATACCCATCTTTTTCAGTTGTTCCTGCCTGTGCCGTTCTGCCTCAAGCCGTAGGGTCTTGCGCCGTTCCGCTGTCAGGCTCATCATTGTCTCATAGAAGCCGTTGATGGGAGGATTGGTTTCCCAATCCAGAGTGGCGTAAATGTCGTCCGGGTCGTTTGGCTTTTCGGCATTTTCCGGCTTTTCTTCCTTATTACCGTTTACCGGCTTGGCGGCTTCAACGGGTGGAGTAACTTTGACCTGCGGTTTAGGCGTGGACGGCATAGGCTTCGGCTTGCTTTCCTTTTTCGCTGCCTTTTTCTTTTTTAACGGTTCCTCTATGGGCATACCCCAAAGGTCGAGCAGGGTAAGCTGCACGGCTGACGAATGATTGGGTTGGCGCGGCTCAATCTCCGGCTTTTCCTCTATGGGCTGTGCCTGCGGCTTCTCCACTCCCTTGACAGGCTCAATTACAGAAACGGGGGCTATTACAGAAGGTGATACCTTTTCTGTTTTCGGAGCAGGTTGCACTTCCGCAGCCGTGCTTTCCTCCTTTGTCGGATGCAGGCTGTGTTTCTCATACAGTTTCCTGTCAAGTTGTTGCAGTTCTATTTTCAGATGCTCCCGCAAGTCTTCCGCCAGTTGTGCGATGTCCCCACGGTGCAGGAGTTTATAGGCTGGTTTCCCGTATGGGTCGGTACTTCTGATTAAATCCGTGTGTGAAAGCGAGCCGATGCTCCATACATACCCATTTACGGAAGTGCCGATAGGGGTCTGTTCGGTCTGCACGAAGAGTTTTTCGTTGTAATACAGTTCACCATTCTTTCCGCTGTTCTTTTGCAGGATAATCAGGTCGCTGCCCACCTCCGTTCCCGCGTTATCCGTAAAGAGGTTGTTCGGCAGGCGGGCTACGCCCACCAGATTGGCATGGTTCATCATATACTCGCGTATGGGCGCGTTGGTCGGGGCATCCAGTACCCCCTGCGAGGTGATGAACGCCACGATTCCGCCTTCACGCACCGCGTCAAGGCTTTTCAAGAAAAAGTAATTGTGTATCGTCCGTGCCACCGAGCGCCTTGCAGGATCCTTGCTGCCCGAAAATTCCGGGTCGAACACCGCCACATCGCCAAACGGTATATTGGAGACAGCCACATCAAAATGGTTCATGAACGGCTTTTCTATCTTCTCGAAGCCCTGTACCCTTACTTTCTGTCCGGGATGCAGGTGCTTCAGTATCTTGCCCGTCATCAGGTCTTTCTCAAAAGCCATGATGTCCGCGTCCGGTCTGTTCTCCAGCACGGAGTCCACGAATGCACCGACACCTGCCGACGGCTCCAGCACCCGGTCGGGACGGATGCCGTGTTCATGCAGCACGTCCGCGATGGTCCCGGTTATCTCCGGCGGGGTATAGAAGGCGGTCAGCACGGACTGCTTCATGGCATCCATATACCGTTTGTACTCCGTCTCGTCTTTTGTGTTCTCCCGCAGCAACCTGTGCAGTTCCACGGTAGGGGCAAACAGTTCGAGGTCGGACTTCGCCCAGTGGACGGCATCCGTCAGTTCCCTTGCAGGGTTGAGTATGCTCTTCAGTCCCCCGAACCCGCAATAACGCTCTAACAAGAGCCGTTCGCGTGCGGTGGGTGTGCGCTGTTCCCTGTCAAGGAGGAATGCCGTCCGTATCGCCTCGATGTTGTCCCTCAGCCTCTGTTTGCGGTTAAACGCCATACTCTTCGATATAGAGGATGACGGCTCCCGTCAGCTCCGTGTAGAGCAGGTCATATTCGGGCGACAGGGCGAAATTGTCGTCCGAGAGGTCATAGATGGAGAATACGTTTCCGACAAGCGGCAGCAGCTTCTGGGTAAAGGCTTCACATTTTTCTTCCGGCACTTCACCCGCAAATTCGTTCTCCACGACTTCGCGCAGGATGGCGTGCCTGGAGTAGCGAAGGCCCTCCGTCAGCACCTTCATCGCCAGTTCCTGCGCCCCGTCGACAGGATAGCCTTCGAGCCTTGCCCGTTCATACGCTTCGGCGGCACGGTCGGTTCTTTCTCGGATGAAGGCTTCATCGGCTGCCTGTTCAAACTTGTTCGTGGTGAGGTAGTCCAGCAGGTACAGACCGTAATAGGAAAAGTCGGTCCGACCCTCGTTTTTTTTCTTGTTGTTCATTTCTTTGGAATTTAGTGGATTGATAATGATGACAGGGATAATCGTTGGAAAACGAGAAGAAAAAGGCACCCGGTATCCCTCCGAGTGCCACCACTAAATCCAAAGTATGAGTGTAATCCGGTATCGAAGAACAATTCATTACTCTGAACCAGTGGCAAAGTTAAACATTTATTTTCTTCTTTTCGCAGAGGTCGCTTTACTTTTCCTTTCTGGGAACACGAAAACCGTGTTATAGTCCCCGTCAAAGGCGACTACGGCATCAAAACTCTTGCCCTGCTTGCTCTTGAATCCTTTGAGCAGTTTCGTGTGTCCGTCGGTGAGCAGGTTTTTGATTTCATCATCAGAGAGGGTGCGGTTTGCTTTCAGGCGGAACACGGGCAGACCGCACTCCGCGTTGTCGCAGCGGACGACCTTGCCGTAAAACTGCATCGTCCCCGCTCCGCACTTGGGACACTTGCAGCCGGAATCCCTGCGGGCGAACAGCTTGTCGCACGACAGCAGTTCGGAGGTAATTTCCCGTGTATATGCCTCAATCTTCCTGCGGAAGTCATCGGCGGGCAGTTCCCCACGCTCGATGCGTGCCAATTCCTTTTCCCATTCGCCCGTCATGGCGACATCGGCAATACGCATCGCCTTCACGACCGAGTAGAGGGCAAGCCCTTTTTCGGTGGGGACAAGCGACTTCTTGCAGCGTTCCATATAGCCGCGCTTGAAAAGCGTTTCGATGATGGACGCACGGGTGGCGGGCGTGCCGATGCCGCAATCCTTCATAGCCTGCCGCAATGCGTCGTCCTCTATCTCCTTGCCAGCCGTTTCCATCGCGGACAGCAGGGTGGCTTCGGTATGCAGCGGCTTGGGCTTGGTCTTGCCCTCCGTGATGGAGGCGGCTTTCAGTACCAGCGTGTCGCCTTCCTGCCAGCCGGGAATGGTGATTTCCTCTTTCTCTTCCTCGCCATAGACGGCACGCCACCCGGCTTGTTTGATGATGCTGCCTTTTGCTACGAACTCCACTCCGGCACACTCCACCGTGACGGAGGTGGTATCCTTGACGCATTTTTCGGAGAAAGCCTCTATCATGCGTCCGGCAATCATCTGATAGACGGTATTATCTTCTTTGGAGAGGAACAGCGGTTTCTCGCCAGTGACGAGCAGGGCATGGTGGTCCGTTACCCTGTCTCTTATACACATCTGACGCTGCCGACGACTTAATAGGT
>ERZ1026950.340-NODE-340-length-23138-cov-5.212191_pt1 | contig 23138 bp, 20 predicted proteins | sample MGYA00519302_ERZ1026950 | MGnify/ENA primary metagenome ERZ1026950 (study PRJEB26926, sample SAMN06164747) | human gut metagenome | biome: ENVO:00009003; feature: ENVO:2100002; material: ENVO:00002003 | host: Homo sapiens | place: USA | collected 2012 ... | reverse complement strand
TCTACACCTATTAAGTCGTCGGCAGCGTCAGATGTGTATAAGAGACAGACTTTACACCAAGACCGGTGAATACTCTGCCATTCTGAAGATGGAAAACCCGGTACAGAAATATTCGGCCGACATTGACAGTTACTACGAGTTCAATCATCTCTTCACTGCCCTTGCACAGACTTTAGGTGATGGATATGCCATCCACAAACAAGATGTATTCATCCGCAAGAAGTTCCATGACGAGAGCAATGATAACCATGAATTTCTGTCGGAATCATATTTCAACTATTTCACAGGTCGTACCTATACCGACTGTCAGAGCTACCTGATTATCACTCAGGAAAACAAGAAGAGCAATCTTTTTTCATTTGACAGCAAGAAATGGCGTGATTTCATGGTAAAGATACGCAAGGTCAAAGACCAGTTGAGAGACTCCGGTGTCGATGCCCAATTTCTTGATGGCAATAAAGCCCGTGATTACGTAGACCGGTATTTCTCTATGAACTTCACGGACAAAAATTTGTCGATGAACAATTTCAAGGTAGATGACGAAGCTATTGCCATGGGTGATAGAAGATGCAAGATATATAGTCTCGTGGATGTGGACTGCATCAACATCCCCTCTCTGGTACGTCCGTTTACGAACATTGAGGTGAACAATGTTTCCATGCCAGTAGACATGGTATCATTGTTAGACAGCATACCGTCAGCTGAGGTGGTCGTGTATAACCAGATGCTCTTCATTCCCAACCAGAAAAAAGAGCTTTCTCTGCTTGAAAAGAAAAAAAACCGCCATGCAAGTATGCCCAATCCAAGCAACCAGATTGCCGTGGAGGACATTAAAAATGTACAGGATGTTATCGCAAGAGAAAACAAACAGTTGGTGTATACCCATTTCAATCTTATCGTTGGAGTACCCATCGATACGGATATTCAGCGATGTACCAATCATCTGGAGAATCTATTCAGTAAGTTGGGAATCCACATCAGTAAACAGTCGTACAATCAGTTGGAGCTTTTTGTCAATTCATTCCCTGGAAATTGTTATTCCACCAATCCTGAATACGACCGCTTTCTGACCCTTAGTGATGCAGCAGCATGTCTTATGTATAAGGAAAGGATTCAGCATAGCGAAGAAACACCGCTGAAAATATACTACACCGACAGACAGGGAGTCCCTGTTGCAATAGACATCAGTGGTAAGGAAGGCAAGAACAAGATTACAGATAACTCGAATTTTTTCTGTCTGGGTCCTTCAGGCAGTGGTAAAAGCTTCCACATGAACAGCGTTGTACGTCAGATGTGGGAACAGAATACTGATGTGGTTCTGGTTGATACAGGTAATTCATACGAGGGACTTTGCGAGTATGTAGGTGGCAAGTATATCAGCTATACCGAGGAGCATCCTATCACGATGAACCCTTTTGCTATCAAACATGAAGAGCTGAACATCGAGAAAATCGGTTTCTTGAAGAATCTGATTATGCTTATCTGGAAAGGCACCCAGGGAGTAGTTACCAAGACGGAAGACCGGCTTATTGAGCAAGTCATCAAAGAATACTTTGACGAGTATTTTGTGAACCGTCGTATTGAGAATCTCTCGTTCAACACCTTCTATGAATACAGTATTGTCCGCATTCCACAAATCATTGAAGAAAATAAACTTTCCGGCATTGACTTGGCAGCCTACAACTATCTGTTGAAGGACTTCTACAAGGGTGGAAGCCATGAGGTGACGCTGAATGAGAACCTAGACACCAAACTGTTTGATGAGACCTTCATCGTGTTTGAAATCGACTCCATTAAGGATGACCCTCTTCTATTCCCTCTTGTTACGCTTATCATCATGGATGTATTCATCCAGAAGATGAGAATCAAGAAGAACCGTAAGGTACTGGTTATCGAAGAGGCATGGAAGGCTATCGCCTCTCCCATGATGGCCGAATATATCAAGTATCTCTACAAGACAGCCCGTAAGTTCTGGGCTTCTGTCGGTGTGGTAACTCAGGAAATACAAGATATTGTAGGTAGTCCTATTGTCAAGGAAGCTATCATCAATAACTCAGACGTGGTAATGCTGCTCGACCAGAGCAAATTCCGTGAGCGATTTGATGAGATTAAAACCACGCTCGGTTTGACGGATGTTGATTGTAAGAAAATTTTCACTATCAATCGTCTGGAAAATAAGGAAGGGCGAAGTTTCTTCCGTGAGGTCTTTATCCGACGTGGAAGTGTCGGGGCCGTATTTGGAGTTGAAGAGCCACGTGAATGCTACATGACTTACACTACAGAGCGAGCTGAAAAGGAAGCCTTGAAACTCTATAAAAGAGAGTTGAAGTGTGACCATCAGCATGCCATAGAAGCCTATTGCCGGGATTGGAGTCTTTCAGGAATAACCAAGTCTTTGGCCTTTGCACAAAAGGTGAACCAGGCTCAACATGTTCTTAATCTCAAAACAAAAACAGAAATGTAAGATTTGAAAATGAAACGCTATCTGATAATACAACTTCTTTTTCTCTGTGCTATAGTGCCTGCTATGGCACAGTATTACAGTGTAAATTATGATACTCGCACTGTAGCGGAAATGTCGGCGGCTTTCGGTACAGAATCTGCTACAGAGGCGTATTATGCTCAACAGATAGCCAAGATCAGGGAACATTATCAGGCAGCGGAAGTGGCTGCTGCAGGAATCTTCAGTTCCAAGTTCCTCGATCGCAGAGCTCTCACAAATCTGGGACTTTGGACCAGTGCAACAGAGAACTACTATTACCGCCGTATATACAACATGGTGTCTGCCAAAATTATGCCCAAAATATGGACTGTTGCCGGCATGATGCTTAAAAGTCCTCATAACGCCCTCTATTGGGGTAGCTATCTCTATAAGATCTGTGATGAGGTAAAGACTTTGTGTTATCAGTTTGAGTTTATTGTTACCAATAGTACTTTGTCATTCAAGGACATCGTATTTCTTGAAATCAACCAGGAACTTGCAGCAATTCTGAAATTATCAGAACTCGGCAATGTGGATTGGGATGTTCTGCTTGAAAGCTTCTCAAATATTGGTACAAACTTCACAAAGGAAAACCTAAAGCAAGACATAGACAACCTCTATGCGATGGGCGTTAGCCTTGCTTCGGCTGGAGCTGGCAATGCTGTCAGTTCCATTCTTGGGAACAGTTCCTTTAACGGAACCATTATGGACAAGACAAGCAGTGTCATTGAGATAGCCGAGAATGTGTACGACTTATACGGCAATCTTTCCAAGAATGCCGGAAATACCTTGTTGCAGTTTATTGGTGGAGAGGAAGGCATCGCCAATCTCTTCTCTTTGTCGAATTACAACACAACGGCATGGATTACAGACTATGTCAATGAAGCATTCGGCCAGTACTACACACAAAGGTGGTACATCTACCGTGTGGATGCTGGTTCTATCAAACTTTGTGACTATTATCCTCCTGAAGACAACAACTCAATTATCAACGGTGATCACTGGTACAGAATCAGCACTACAGATGAAAACTTTTATCCATCCTCCGCACAGCGTGAAGCTGCACTCCAGAACTCCGAGAATCATGCAGGATACAGTCGTTCACAGATAGCCAATCTGAATAAAGCCAATGATGGCTATACCTATAGCATCTCATATTATATGCTCGCATACAAGATTAATTCTTCAAAGAATGGATTGTATGCAAAAGCATACGCTTACGAGATTCATGCTACCAAAAGCTGGAATCGTAAGGAAGTAGCCTATGAAGACATATTTGATTCATACACTATGGACCTGAATACCTTTAAGGCCGGTATGAACGCACGTCTGTCTGAACTAAACGATAATGAAGAGGGCTATACCTATTATCTGGGAAGTGACCCAAAGAAATACTACCAAACTACCAATGCCCAGAAGATTTCAGGATGTGAGACAGCAACCATCAGCGTAACCTGTCATGACGGTGCCAAATTAGGAGAAGGTTCAACACAATACAAATGTTCCGATTGTGGAAGCAGTGTAAACAACCATACCAAGCAATGTTCTATGGCAACAAGTGTTTCCGAAGGAAGTATCAATACATCTGAAATAGACTCCAAGATAACGGAGTTGAAAGGAAATATTGTCTCAGTACAATCAGAAATAACAGCACTGGAGGCAGAAAACGCAGAGCTCCTGAAAAAAATTCAGACAGCAAGCGTCGAGGATGCTGCAATATACAGACAGTCCTACAATGCGAACAAAGACAGAATATCAAGCCTAAAAGCTGAGATGAGCTCGTATGAGACAGAACTGTCACAGTATGAACAGGCAAAGCAGGAAGCTATCGACGGTGAGAATGCTGCCACGGATGATTACTACCGTATCCCGGCCATCATGCAGGATTGCAAAACAGCCTATAACCTGTCGTGGAACGGTTCGGGTGCATGGGAAGGCAATACATTCGTTCGTACAGCCTCCATGCCCAACATCAACGGTACCATAACCTTTAAGGCAACCATATCCATAGCCAGGAAACCAAAGTATTTCCTTTGGATTAAGATACACCGTGCTATTGTGCAAATTTCATGGACGCTTACTACAGAGTATAGTGACACACAGGTTGTTGAAGTAGTCAATCTCGATCCGTCCAAATCGGATGCAGAAAAAGCCAACGAGGTCAATTCAAAATTATCAGAAGTGGCCAGAGAATTTCCGGATTGCATTCCTTCTGTGGAATATGCCAAAAGTAGTCCTATTGAAACAGATGATACTGGTGATACCTATCATCTGCTCTGGTCAAGCGACAGACTTGAAATAGCCCGTCAGATTGACACAAGACTCACCAATATCTATGCCGACCTTGTATCATTGGAAAAGATGATGCACTACAAACATTCCATCATAGATATGCTGAAAAGCGTAGTCCCGTATATCAACGATGACAATGGCAGAAGATTAACTCTCATTGAACAATGTAGAAAACGATGGTTGCGTCAGGCAGCCTCCAGTGCTCACTCAGATACTTACAACGGTAAATACGATGAAGATGAAAACGACTAGGAATAACATATTACCGATTATTGTATGCCTTTTGGCATTTTTCCCGTTCACAGCCAAGGCTCAATATGGTTTTGATGTAGCTTCCATAGAAGCCTATATCAACGACCATAAACAACAACGAAGTCTGCTGCTTGTTCGATCCACACTGGAGGCAAGCAACAAACTTCTGCATGAGTACAGCAGTGATGCCAATATCGGCTTCAAGGACATCAATAAAGAGCTTGACAGATACACCCGTGCGTTTGATATTATTGATATTCTGTATCAGTCTCTAAGGACAAGTCTCAATATCTATAACACCTACGAAAACATCAGTGACCGTGTGGGTGATTATAAAAACATGCTTGAAGACTTCAGAAGGAAGTGTCTGGACAGAGGAAACATTGTAAGCACAGATACCTTAATAATCACAGTCAATGCCGGGGCCTTGGCAAATATTACAGAAGAAGGAGACAATCTGTATCGTTCGGTCAGTGATTTAATCCTGTATGCAACCGGTGCGGCAGCCTGTTCAACTGCGGATCTTTATATCATTCTGATGAACATAAACAACTCACTCGACAATATCAGGACGCATCTGAACAGGGCATACTTTGAGACCTGGAGATACATTCAGGTACGCATCGGATATTGGAAAAGACAGGTTTATCGTGCAAAGACCAAGGAAGAGATTATTAATGATGCTTTTGGCCGGTGGAAAGTTGCGGGCTATTTAGGCTATTAAATAACAATTTAAAACTCAACAGATATGGTACATTCTATCAGTTATCGGACAACATTATGTTTATGTGCAATGCTGCTTTGTTTCAAAGCAGCTGCCCAGTCTTATGTGACATACAACCACGATGCTACAAAAATGAATCAGATTACAGTTCAGGAAATAGGTGTTGGCGGACTAACCCCTGCTTTCTACTACACCCTCTTTCATAACAGCTACCAGAAATCGGCAGCAAGTAAAAACAAGCTGAGCTTTAGGACACTGGCTGGTGTAGAATCATACCAACAGGTAGATTTAGCTGACAGCATTCAAGCGTCACTGACTCAGCGGGCAGAAATTGAAGCTCTCAATATTGCCGATAGACAGATTGATATTGCCTGGCTTGCAGAAGGCAGCAAAGTGAATAACAAGCTATCAGACTTTGAAAAGAATATCAACCGCATCATCAGTTCTGGAGGTACGGTAAATGATAAAACGCGATGGAACGAATACTACAATATGTTCAGGACAGCCATTAAAGAAACCCAGGACGCTTATATGCCAAACGCCCAAAGGAAAAGACAATACCTTGCGATATATGCTGATATAGAGCATCAGAATGAAATTCTCATAGCGTATCTGATTCAGTTAAGCAACAGGAACAAGACAGCTTCCTTGTTGGCCGCCCGCTTGAACAGACGAACTGATGTTGCTTCTCATGCAACCGAAGCATTTAGCCGTTGGCGAGAAGCCGGGCAACTAAATTCAGAAGGGCACAATTAACAGAGAATTATAACATAAAAGGAAACTAAAATCATGGCAGATTCAAATATACTCTCAGATTTCGGTATCAATATTCTTGAAGAAGAGATTGATGACGTGATTTTCCAGACAAACGAGTTCCTTACAGATGCCACATTCACAGGTTCACAAGGACCATTCTGGTGGATTCTCCAAATGTGCATGGCTCTCGCTGCTCTGTTCTCTATTGTAGTGGCAGGAAATATAGCCTATAAGATGATGGTGAAGCACGAGCCTCTGGACGTTATGAAACTGTTCCGGCCATTAGCTATATCCGTTATTCTATGCTGGTGGTATCCACCTGCAGATACGGGTATAACTAACAGCGGAAGCAGTTGGTGTTTCCTTGACTTTCTTTCTTACATTCCTAACTGTATCGGTTCATATACTCATGACCTTTATCAGGCAGAATCCTTACAGATAGAAGATAAATTTGAGGAAGTCCAGAAACTCATTTATGTTAGGGACACTCTCTATACATCCTTGCAAGCTCAGGCTGACGTAGCACATTCAGGAACGTCCGATCCGAATCTTATTGAGTCCACGATGGAACAGACCGGTGTTGAAGAAGTGACCAACATGGAAAAGGACGCATCCAGACTATGGTTTACTTCACTCACAGCTGGTGCAGTGGTCGGACTGGATAAAATCATTATGCTCATCGCTCTGATAGTTTATCGCATCGGTTGGTGGGCAACCATCTACTGCCAGCAAATCCTGTTGGGGATGTTGACCATCTTCGGACCGATACAGTGGGCATTCAGTCTTCTGCCCAAATGGGAAGGTGCCTGGGCAAAGTGGCTCATACGTTATCTGACTGTACACTTCTACGGAGCTATGCTGTACTTCGTTGGATTCTATGTACTGCTCCTATTTGACATTGTCCTGTGCATACAGGTAGAGAATCTAACTGCCATTACCGAAAGTGAACAGACTATGGCAGCCTATTTGCAGAACTCGTTCTTCTCAGCCGGCTATCTCATGGCCGCAAGTATTGTGGCACTGAAATGTCTCAACCTTGTACCTGATTTAGCCGCATGGATGATACCGGAAGGTGATACAGCATTCTCAACTCGAAACTTCGGTGAAGGAGTCGCACAGCAAGCCAAAGTATCAACCCAAGGCATGATTAGCAAAGTAATGTAAGCAATAAATCAATATGGAATATTATGGTAATTAAGAATCTTGAAAACAAAATCAAACTGGTGCTGATTATATGTTCCCTTTTCCTTGCAGGCTGCATCATCATCTGCATCTCCAGCATTTGGACAGCCAGGACAATGGTCTCGGATGCCCATAAGAAAGTCTATGTTTTGGACGGCAATGTGCCTATTCTTGTTCATCGGAGCACAATGGACGAAACGCTTGACGTAGAAGCTAAGTCTCACATCGAGATGTTCCATCATCTGTTTTTCACTCTGGCTCCAGATGACAAATATATCAAGTACACAATGGATAAAGCGATGTATTTAGTGGACGAGACAGGTCTTGCCCAGTATAATACATTGAAAGAAAAAGGATTCTACTCGAATATTATGGGTACGAGTGCTGTGTTCAGCATATTCTGCGACAGTATAAAATTCGATAAGGAAAAGATGGAGTTCATGTATTATGGCAAACAGCGTATAGAACGACGGACAAGCATTCTTACCAGAGAACTGGTCACTGCAGGTCAGCTCAAACGTGTACCGAGGACTGATAATAACCCTCACGGATTGCTCATCACAAACTGGAGGACACTTATGAATAAGGATATTGAACAAAAGAACAAAATGAACTACTAATATGGGATGGAAAAAGTTATTTGTTGGAGAGAAGATGCCAGATAAGGATGATCCGAAATATAAGCAAAGATACGAAAATGAAGTCAATGCCGGTCGCAAGTTCGCACGTATGATGAAACTTGATGTGCTTGCCGGAACGGTTCAGAACTTTGCCAACAACCACAGGAAACTGTTTCTAGTCATTGTTTTCGGACTTATCATACTCTGTCTATGTCTGAATATCTACAGAATGGCATTTGTGTTTAACAGGCAGCAATCCGTCCAAAGTGCCACAGAAAGGCAGGAGTTGATATGGCGTAAACATTATAACAAGGGCAATGAAACATCCAACCGTGTTCACGAAGTACCTTCTACCGCCTATGACGAATCTAATAATAACAACGTAAACATAAAGAACGATGGACGCACTGAAGAAAATTAACTGGAAGCAGCCAAAGTATATGATTCCAATAATCATCTACTTTCCCCTGTTGTTTGTCGGTTACTTTGTCATAGATCTGTTTCATACGGAGAAGGCAGAGACTCCTAACGGACTCACTACGACTGATTATCTGAACCCAGAATTGCCTGATGCCAACATGAAAGGCGATGGAATTGGCAATAAGTATGACAATATGCTTAAATCATATGGGAAAATAGATGACTATACTGCTTTAGGAAACATTGACCGTAATGAAGAAGACAACAAAGAAGAGTATGATTCAAAATATTCAGAAGAAGAGCTTAAACAATTGGAGTCTCAGAAACAGGAAGCCGAGAAACTCGCTGAGATGCAAAGACAACTACAGGAGAGCGCACAGAAAGGTCAGGAAGTCGCACAAGGCGACGGTACTTCTGAAGAAGACCGCTTAGCCCTCAGCAAACAACGTGAGCAAGAAGCCATGGAGGAGCTGAACCGGGCTATTGCCCAAGCCAGATTACAAGGTCTGCAAGCTACAAATTTGCCGACTGATACGGATACACTTACAAAGAGGAATGAAAAGAATCTGGAAGTGTCTGATGAAAAAGAAAATAACGATGAACCCCTGGAAGTGGTCAAGAAAGTCAGAGTAACGTCCGACTATTTCAACACTATATGTGAGAATGAAAAAGAACAGAAGTTGATTAAAGCCATCATAGATGAAAACATCAAGGCAGTTGACGGCTCAAGAGTCCGTCTCCGATTAATAGATGATGTGGAAATCAATGAAGTTGTTGTACCCAAAGGTTCATACCTATATGCAACTATGAGCGGTTTTGGCTCACAACGTGTTAAAGGCAATGTTACAAGCATCATGGTAGATGGTGAGATTATCAAAGTAAACCTTGCCCTCTATGATACAGACGGATTAGAAGGACTGTATGTTCCAAGCAGCCAGTTCCGTGAAACGACAAAAGACGTGGGTAGCGGTGCGCTAAGCAATACATCAACACTCACCAATACAACCACATCTGGAAACAGTCTGGCATCATGGGGAGCGCAAGCTATTTCCAATGCAGTCCAGAAAAGCAGTAATGCCGTCAGCAAGGCAATCAAAAAAAATAAAGCCAAGCTCAAATATGGCACTTTTGTTTACCTAATTAATTCTCGTTCAAACAACAAAGAAAAATAATTTAAGCACGTAGATATTATGAAACTGAAGACTTTTAAAAGAATCGGCGCATTGGCGGTATGTGTTTTGGCAACCTTCCCCTCTATGGCTCAGCAGACGTATCAGGAAATCGAGCAGCTCACCGTTAATGAGAATGTGACAACTGTTATCACAGCCACAGAACCAGTACGCTTTGTAGACATCTCCACTGATGCCGTTGTTGGAGACCAGCCCATCAACAATACCATCCGTCTTAAACCTAAAGAGGGAGCTGACATACATGCCGATGGTGATATTCTTGCCATTGTGACAATTGTAACAGAACGCTATCGTACACAATATGCACTCATCTATACAACACGTCTGCAGGAGGCAGTGTCTGACAAACAAATCCAGCCGGCAGAGAAAATTCCATACCACAACCCGGCAGTCTCAATGAGTACAGAAGAGATGACCAGATATGCCAGAACGATATGGAACTCCCCTGCGAGAATACGTAATGTGAGTACCAGACATCATCGTATGACCATGCGGTTGAACAACATCTACTCAGTTGGTGAATATTTCTTTTTGGATTTCAGCATTGAGAACCGCACCAACATACGATTCGACATCGATGAACTGCGTATCAAGCTAAACGACAAGAAAATATCCAAGGCAACCAACGCACAGATGATAGAGCTGACTCCGGTCTTGGCACTTGAAACAGCACAAAGTTTCAAACATGGATACAGAAATGTCATTGTCCTGAAGAAGATGACCTTCCCAAATGACAAGGTCCTGACTATTGAACTTTCCGAGAAGCAGATAAGTGGCCGAACCATCAGCCTTGACATCGATTATGAAGATGTGCTGTATGCGGACTCTTTCAACTCATGTCTAATGATGGAGGAATAAGCCATGAAGAAGATTATCGTATCATTGATAATGGTACTCAGTTGTACCATTTCTTCATTTGCACAAAGTCACAGTAACCGTATGTCCTTGGGAATCGGTGCACTTTATGAACGTGGACTGGATGCTACCATAGCATGGGAACATGAAACACGTCACCATAATGCTTGGGAGTATTTCATCAACGGCTACATTAAATGGGACGAATGTGCTTCATGTGGTCATATCTGTCCTGATTCATTTTGGAACAACTATCGGACATGGGGAATTGGAATCGCATACAAACCTTGTTTAGTCAGAGGACGTAACCATTACGGGAATCTGCGCATAGGAGCTTCTGGAGGCAGTGACACAGATAAATTCATTGCCGGTATTCATGCCGGTTACGAGCATAATTTATCACTCCGTCATGGCTGGGGACTGTATATTCAGGCCAAATGCGACCTTATCGTCCCTGACCGTAAGGATTTGTTCCGAACTGGTATAGTAATAGGATTTAAAATACCCACATCAAAAAGATAAAGAAGATGAAGATATTTCACACCATTTGTGCCGCTTTTATGGCGGCAACCATAGCATCATGTGATGCACATCAGGACTCTCCGGATACCTCAATGAAGATTGGAGACATCCTGTGTACCGATGGAAAGGTCGTCAGATATGAGGAAATGAAAGCACAGGAAAAGACACCCATAGCCGTGGTTTTCTATGTCAATCAAAAAGAGGATATTGAAGGTACTGGATATGCAGTCTATCTGAAAGATATAGAGCCTTGCGCCTACTCTGATAGTATTGGAATAAAGCATGATACTTCCGCAGACCTGGCAGCCTTCGATGGGAACAGCAATACCCATGCCATGTATTCTACCTATACTTCGCCTGCAGCCGAAGCTGTTTTTGACATGTGGCAATATGGACAGAGCGCCTACATCCCTTCCGTTGCTCAGCTATACCTGTTGTATGAAGTAAGAAATAAGATTAATGAATATATCCGTAAATGTGGTGGAGATGAGATACAGGACAATCCTGATGAATGCTGGTACTGGACATCAACAGAAGTAAAGGAGCAGGAAACCGATAAAGCATGGTTGTTCTCACTTGCCTCTGGAGCCATTCAGGAAACGCCGAAAACACAAGCACATAAAATCAGACCAATCATCACATTATACAATTGATTAAAGAACCGCTTGAATGGAAGAAACTAAAGAACTACAGACCACGTATAAAATATTCCGCTACTTGATTTATCTGTCACTGATAGTGGAATTTTTCGAATATGCCATTAATCCTGAACTACTGGATTATTGGGGTGGCATTCTGTGCGATATTCATGGCCGTATAAAACGGTGGTATATTTATCAGGACGGCAACCTTATATGGAGTAAAATAGCCACCTTTATACTTATCTGCATCACCTGTATAGGAACACGTAATAAGAAGCATCTGGAATTTGATGCCCGTCATCAGGTATTCTACCCATTATTTGGTGGACTCGTTGTATTGATATTGTCTATTTGGCTTTACGGCCAAAGTATGGGTATGAAATTCTATACAATCAGTTTGAACTACTGGTTGTATATGGTTGCGTCAATCATCGGTACAATATGTATACATGTAGCCCTTGACAATATATCCAAGTTCTTAAAGGAAGGACTTCTGAAAGACCGTTTCAACTTTGAGAACGAGTCTTTCGAGCAATGTCAGGAATTGCAGGAAAACAAATACAGTGTCAATATACCCATGCGTTATTATTACAAGGGAAAATTCCGTAAAGGATGGGTGAACATTGTCAATCCCTTCCGTGGCACGTGGGTTGTCGGAACACCGGGTTCAGGTAAGACTTTCTCCATTATCGAACCATTTATCCGTCAGCATAGCGCAAAAGGCTTTTCCATGGTTGTGTACGATTATAAGTTTCCGACACTCGCCCAGAAATTATACTATCACTATAAGATTAATCAGAAAGCTGGAAAAGTTCCCAGGGACTGTAAGTTCAATATCATCAACTTTGTGGATGTAGAGTATTCCAGACGTGTCAATCCTATCCAACAGAAGTATATCGGAAATCTTGCTGCTGCCAGCGAAACTGCCGAGACACTGTTGGAATCACTGCAGAAAGGTAAGAAAGAAGGCGGTGGCGGTAGCGACCAGTTCTTCCAGACTTCTGCCGTGAACTTTCTCGCTGCTTGTATCTACTTCTTTGTCAACTATAAAAAAGTGCCTTACGACAAGGACGGCCATGCCCTCGTTGCAGAGATGACCACAGAACCGAAGACGCACCGACCCAAGCCTACAGGCCGAGTATTTGACCAGACAGGCAAGGAAGTGGAACCTGAATATTGGTTGGGAAAATACAGCGACATGCCTCATATCCTATCCTTTCTGAATCAAGACTATCAGACCATCTTTGAGGTACTGGAGACAGACCCCGAGGTAGCCCCCTTGTTAGGGCCGTTCCAGACAGCCATGAAGAACAAGGCGATGGAACAGTTGGAAGGTATGATTGGTACGCTGCGTGTCTATACATCCCGCCTGGCCACCAAGGAATCCTATTGGATATTCCATAAGGATGGTGATGATTTTGACCTGAAGGTGTCTGATCCGAAGAATCCAAGCTATCTGTTAATAGCCAATGACCCGGAGATGGAAAGCATTATCGGTGCATTGAATGCGCTTATTCTGAACCGTCTCGTAACCCGTGTGAATACCGGTCAAGGTAAGAATATTCCTGTGAGCATCATCGTGGATGAGTTGCCTACACTCTATTTTCACAAAATAGACAGACTGATTGGTACCGCCCGAAGTAACAAAGTCAGTGTTACACTGGGCTTTCAGGAACTGCCGCAGCTCGAATCTGATTATGGGAAAGTGGGTATGCAGAAAGTTATCACAACAGTGGGTAACGTAGTCAGTGGCTCAGCAAGAGCAAAAGAGACTTTAGAGTGGCTTTCTAACGACATCTTCGGTAAGATTGTCCAGCTAAAAAAAGGTGTAACCATTGACCGTGACAAGACCTCCATCAATCTCAATGAGAATATGGACAGCCTTGTTCCGGCAAGTAAAATTTCTGATATGCCCACCGGATGGATTTGTGGCCAGTCTGCTCGTGATTTTATCAAGACCAAGACAGGACGTGGTGATAGCATGAACATTCAGGAGTCTGCCGAGTTCCAGACCTCTAAGTTCTATTGCAAGACTGATTTCGACATGAAGAAGATTGCCGAAGAGGAAGCGAACTACAAGAATTATCAAATACCGAAATTCTACACCTTCCCTTCAAAGGATGCCAAGGAACGTATTCTGTACCAGAACTTCGTGAGTGTCAATCTTGATGTCAAGAACATGATTGACGAGATAACAAAATTTAAAGTAAAATGAGTTTCAGGATAATAGCAACTTTAGTCATATTCTTATTTGGTATGAGAGTTAATGGCCAGACGGTAACGCCGTCTGAGCCACTCTCTAAAACCCTAACGATTTTCGAACTTCCACCTTTTGAAAGAGCAGTCTGTTGTATCAGGTTTTATGAGGGTTTACATAAAAAGAAGGATTATCCTTATGTAGGATATGGCCATAGACTGCGACCTGGAGAAAGGTATTCATCCGATATGACCGCAACAGAAGCAGAATTACTTCTCCGCAAAGACCTCAAAGAGCTATGTTCCTTGTTTCGTCCCTATGGTAAAGATTCACTGCTCTTATCCGAAATTTCGGATAAGAGCAATGAGTCTCTATATTATCTTTAACATACATGACCCCTCCATTGAAATACTTTACTATCTTATCTATCGGATAATCTAAATGTTTGTTCTGTTTAACAAAGAAATCAAACATCGGATGTTTTTTGAAAATACAATGCCCATCCAATACTGCTGCTAATGAAAATGAAAAATTATCTATCTCATCAAGTGAATACGTAATCAACGTATCACAGTCAATATATAAAAAGTCTCCACTGATGATTTTGCGTAATGTAACTTTTAGTATGCGTGATCGTCTGAGTTTTTCAACATTATTATCAAATGGTATTACAATTAATTTAGTAATAAATTGTTTTATTTCTTCACGTATTCCACGCAATGAATCATTGGTTTGGTCATCGCAAACAAGGTATATCTGTGCCTGTGGCATCTGATATCGGGCAGACATAACAGATATGAGGCATTGTTCCCAATATAAATCTTCTTTCGAGCTAACCAAAACATATACTAACTTTGTTTTCATTCAATATTCCTCCATGCATTAAATCTTCCTTCAGAAGACATCAGCCACTCATATTTATTACTAAAACAGAATTCATTAATAATTGATAAATTTAATTTCGAAACTAAATTATCAAAAATCTGAAATTCACCCATTGGTAGCATATGCAATTTATGATTATATTTATTGAGAACCCGTTCATAATACTCCATCTGAAATTCTACAATTGTGTTAGATGCTTTAACTTGTTTGAAAAATTCAAAAGAATTGACACAGAATCGAATCGTATCAGCGAATTTTCTGCCATCCTGGATACCGCGCATATCTGAATTTGGAGTTTGGATATATACATATCCTATAATCGGCAAATACAAAAAGTTATTTGACAAATAAATACTTTTTAGAGTATGAACAACATCTTCCCAATAGACACCCTCTTCAAACAATAATCCGTTATGTATTAAAAAATCCTTTCTATACCATTTGCTCCAAGATGCTCTAATTCTGTTCTCATAATGAATATTTGCTTCATATTCAAGATATTTAGCGCCAGACATTCCTTTTATTGTTTCAGGTAAAAAAATCTCCGAATATTGATTACCTTCTAAATCTTGCTCAACTGCATTAAATTGAAGTATATCTATATTTGACAGACATATATCATCTTTTAGTATCGATAGAAATCCAGGCATAATTATATCATCTACATCAACAAACCAAACAAGATTTCCTTGAGCACATTTCAACCCAGTATTCCTTGCTGCACCTTGCTGTCTGTTTATTTCATGTCTTATGGCAATGATATTTTGAAGTTCGTTTTTTCCCGCATATTGTCTAACAATTTCTGATGTATTATCTTTTGAACAATCATCTACAACAATTGTCTCAATAAGGTTTAAAGAATCTTTATCTAATCCACCATGAACAAAAATAGCATCTAAGCATCGTTCAATATATTTTGATGCATTGTATGCTGGTATTATTATAGAAAGTATAGGTTTCATTGGCCAAATTGTTCTTTAAATGGAAGAAAATTACCACTTATATTATGCTTATTATTTGAGCAACAATCTTCAAGAATTGCAAAAACTACCTTCTCAAATGCGTTTTTAAATTCCTTCTCATTTATAACTACATTGAAACACTTAGCTATTTCTTGAGGTGGGTTATGAAATATGCCACAACCAAATGCTCCTAATACGATTGCATTATGGTTGTTTTGTAAAGCAATCCTAAAGATTGTACGAATCTTATTCATCGTTATCTTTAGATCGATTTCTGATAAATGATTATTTATTAGTTTAGGATCTTTGATTGCAGGAACAGCAACGAATGATAATTTACGACATTTATCCATCAACTTATACCCCATAGATTCTGCATGTCTAAAAATATTTGCATTTCTCACATATACGCCTCCGTAGTTATCATCAAGTGGATATTGATCATCAGATTTCTGAAGGCCAAACACTGCTGCATATTTTGTAAATTTAAAAGTATGGTAATATAAATCACTGCGTCTAAATAATGATTCTTCTTGTCCATAACAACCTCCAATAACCCCACCTCCAGGACCCTCAGCACAAGCCATGTCTAAAACAATCGGATTATATCCTTGATCTATTAATTTGATTCCAGCATCGATTGAATCTTCATTGACAACAGAAATAATGGTATTCATGCTTCCAATATTGTCTATAGGAGATAGCTCAGAGTGAAATAATTCTGATGAACTACCTTCTTGCGTAACATGGACCCATTGTCCATTATAATTTGAATATCCGCTTTCAGATAAGATTTTAATATTCTCCTTGAATATAGTTGACCGTAGTTTTTTGAATGCAAGTTTCTTTAATAAAGGATTTTCCAAATTCCCAGCTTTTAATAATTCATTTTTCCATTCTTCATAATTGTAGAATTTAAGTCCATTATTATCTCTATACAAGGACAATATAGCATCAATCGCTATAGGCGAACCATCAACCACATCTGAAGCATATTTATTCTCACTGATTGATTTAACTATCAAAGATGAAAAATCTTCTATAGCTATATTTGAGTCAGCGCATCTAATGTTATCAGAAGATATTGATTCTATATTCTTAAGTTGTTCAGCTTGTCGATATATACAACCCGACACAAATGATACTGTAGGTATTCCTAGATAGGCAACTTCACCTAAAGTATTTCTTCCTGAGCGAGTGATTATCATTGCTGCATCTGTATAATATTCACTGGCCGCAATAATTTTTTTCTCTAAATATACATTATCAGTTTTGTTATGGCGCAATAAGGCATTGTATACTGAATCACAAGAACACAAAATCACGAATCTGTATTGTTTAAGTATTGCTGCGGCTTCAATACACAAAGAACCTATTTGTATTGTAGAATCATAGAATAGAGAACTAACATTTAATGTTCCTCCTCCTAAAATACAATATATTGTATTTGTAGGTTTCCTTCTTATTTCTATTACTTCTCTTCGAATGATAGTTGGTATAGATATTATATGTTTGTAGTTACGTTTAGTCTCTACCTTTCTATTACCATGAATGATTGCCAAATCAGCCATTTGAAAGGAGGCATTAAAGTAATCCATCGCCTCTTTATCATTAACTTCATTTTCAACATCTGATGGGTTAAGCAGAGTTACCAACTTGATATTTGGATATGATATTCTTAATGATTGTATCATAAGTGGTTCACCATCTATTATGATTATATCAGGACAAAATTCCTTTATGAGAGTATAGATATCTTTGGCTAACTGATTCGTAGGTAAAAGTCCTATTGAACAATAGTCAAAAGATGTTGCTTCATTTAGCAACTCAAAACCTTTGGTCTTTAAATACTCATTTCCTTGAAGATAAGATACCGCCCGAACCTTAAAGCCATAAGTATCTCGTAGTGCTTCCAAGATTGAAACACCAGAAACAACTCTTCCCAAGCCAGGGAATCCTCTAAAAATACCTAAAGTTTTCATTTATTGTTAATTATCTTATATATTTCTGAAATATAATAACGACGTATACGCAATGAATCTACAGAGAGGAAAACTCCTCCTTGTGTAAGAAGAAATGCATAATCATAATAATTACTTACTTTCTTCATTATGTAATTGTTATAATCTCCATAAGGGTAAGCATATGATTTTATTGTTCCGAATATGGATTCTAGAATATTTTTTGACTCAGAGAGTTCTTTTTCTATTTCGGTCTCATTCAATCTAAGTAAAGATCGATGTGTAACGCCGTGAGAACCTATTTCCCATCCATTATTTTGTAAAGTCCTAAGATCATCACATGACAAATGCATCCTTTGGGCCTTATCTTTACAATTCCAATTATTAATTTTTCCCATATATTCAGAACATACAAAAACTGTTGCGGTATAGCCGTATTTGTTCATTATTGGCAGGGCATTGTATAATAGCCCTATATACCCATCATCAAATGTACATACGATACACCTATTCCGTTCTGACATAGATAAAGACATATAATCCTTCATAGAGCATAATTTGTATCCTGCTATAGAAACGTCTTCGCAGAATTTCTTAAAAACTTCAACAGGTGTAGTAATATTGTCATGTTTCTCTCCTGCTACATCATGAAGAGAAACAGATATTATTGTGTTTAATTCAGGTGTAAGCCTTTCTTTGATATTCCTATTTAAAAGTTTAGACCAAATTTCTTTTACTTTTATTTTTGATACTTCCGAAAAAAATGATTCATAAACTTTTTGGTACTTTTCAGTCGCAAATGGATCTGAAAGCATGTCGTGTATTTCTATTGCCATTTTCTCTGGGTCAAAAGAAGAAAATACCATTTGTGGAAATTGTTCTCTAGCAAATTCTGCAACAAATCCTGTATTAGTTATCATTACAGGTATTCCCTGTGACATACTATCAGTAACAGAATTACCCATACCTTCGCATACTGATGTTTGTATATATAACTGCCAATTCTTTTGAATTGACCTAAATTCGTTCCTTGATTTTACACCTAAAAAAATTATATTTGAATCTACTCCAAGAAATTTAATACGTTGTTGGTATTGAGATAATACATCTTCATCTACATCTCCTACTACTTCAAGTTGTATTTTCTCTTCATACTTTTTATTATATAATGCAACCAATTCAATAAGACGACTAAGACCTTTCTTTTCATTCATGTGTGATGCTCCACAACCAATACACAATCTTGGATATGAAAATGGCTTTACGTTTACATTTAATCTCGATGCAAAATTTGGAATAACATTTACTCTTATATTCTTACGTGTTAATAGCTTTACATTTTCAGCCAATTCTTCTGACAGACATATTATTCTTTCTGCTATATTTATAGAGTAGTTCAAATAATAGCAAGATTCATAATCCCATTTTGCCAGGTTCCCATCAGAACCACGCAGCATCAACCAAAATCTTATATTGGATTTACCTGCCAAAAGTGCTGCATAATAACCATTAAAACCTCCACCAAAAGCAATTAAAAGTTGTGTATTCTCAATATTTTTTGAATCCTGCTTTAATTTGGCTTCATATGCTAAATTTTTTCCCAATCTGTTGTTATATCCTCCGTGAATTACATAGCAATTATATAAGCCTGAAGATAATATAGACACATCATGCCCAAGTTCTTTAAGTAAAAGATGGTATTGAACACAACTATAAGATAAGCCTCCACCTTCAACTGAGTATTCATTTGTTACAATTGTGATTTTCATTTTAATGTTGAATTACATATAATTTTTTTGTTCGTTTATTTATTGGGTAGCGATATGTTTGATACCAATGAATAGAAGCTTGTGGAAACATATCACGTATATCATTCTCAGTTAATCTTATGCAATAAGGAAAGTTATCGTCTGGTATGTCATATTCTGGATCAATGACTTCAAGTAAAAAAACTTTTGGTTTCCCTGCATATATATAGAAATCAAGCATTTTATTTATATAATCATTTTTTGTAACACAATCATCAGCATAGGCACAGTTGACTAGAACAAGTATGTCAGCAGTTTCATATTTTTGAGGGTATTTATTACAGACTATGATATCTCTCCTTCCAAATAAATATTCTATTTTTTTTATCGCGATCTCACACATTTGTTCATCCATCTCATATGCTCTCACATATTTAAATCCAAGATAGCACATGATGCTTGTTACATCTCCCTGACCACAGCCAACCTCTATAATTTTACTATTTCTATCAAATTTCTTCAGTTCAAGAAAAACTTTTTCCCAATAAAGTGGAAATTTTTGTTCGCAAAACTGGTTGCTCCATGACCGACGGTAATTTACCGGTATATATCGAGAATTGTAGCTAACTAACATATTGTGAAGTTGTTCCATAATTCTTGTAATTGATTTTTCACTAATTGGAAACCTTGATTAAATTGTAATTTAATAGTAGAATCCTTTAGAATACATGTTTGTGCAGCTAAATTAGGATGTATCCTCAATTCTGCAAAGTTCCTACAAGTTTTAATATCACTGTAGAAACATGGTGAATCTATATAGAGCACAGATGTAAAATGTCCATCCTTTTTTAAACTCCATTTTAAGGCTCCAGATTTCTTATCTTTAAAATCCACAGAATATCTATTGAGAATAGGAATAATAAAGTCTTTGTATTTATAACTATCTCTATTCCCAATTTGAGGTAGCAATTTTAGCGGAAGCTCATTTTCTATGGCAAATAATATTATTCTTTCGTATTTTTGAACATCAGCATTTTGCACTACTGTATTAAGTCCAACATCTATATTTGCTTCCTTACATAATTTTATATTTTGAAGAATTGTATCTTTATTTCCATTGCCTGTACTTTCTTTAAATGATTTTTCATCAACATATGGGAATTGAATATTGAATTTCAAACGTGTTCTTGCCAACCTTTTTATTTGACTTTGGCTTATAAGAGAAAGATTGGTAGCGCAACTTATATCACATTTAAGATGCGTATCCGCATATTCAATCATGTTGACAATATGTTTGTTAATAAAAGGTTCGCCACCACTTATATTTAATTCTTCAATATCCTCTGTGGTCAGTAAATCTACAAGCATTTTAAAATCTTCTAATGTCATAAAATCGTTTTTAGTAGATTTATCTTGACCTTCGTTATGACAAAATGGGCATCTATAATTACATTTATTTGTAACCAACACTCTATATTTAGTCCATCTTATATTTCCCATCAGCTTAATATTATTTTAGTGTTATAATATTTTACAAGTTCATTCATGTGCTCGCCCAAAAGATCTTGACCATCAGCATTATACATCTCAACAGGGAGAAACATTACATCATTCTTAGATGGTTTAAATTGCTCACGAATATCTCTGTGATTTAAAAGTCCTGCAACTGATACTGAGCCACCATACAAATGATTTTGTATAAGATTCGTTTTTACATTAGGCATATTCTTAAAAGCTTTTGTAAAATACTCATATCCAGAAAGAGGACAAATTAAATTAACGAAGATATCTTCAGAGAAGTTAGCAATAACAGCCTTTATTTTTTTTATACGTTCATCTGCATCAATAAAATATTCATTATTACCTCCTCTAAATACATCTTTCAGGATTGGAACAGTAAATATGACATTGGGGTAATTCGCCTTAACCCATGTTATACACTTTTCATAATTATCTATACATTTTTGCGATAATTGCTTTAATCTTGGTTGAGAAATAGCAGTATGTTCCATTCTTCTAACAAGGATCTGGCGCACTCTTTTATGTACTCCTAATTCATGTAGAAGTTCTAAGTCTCTCTTTATCTCTTCAAGATTTCCAGTAAACATTAAAGTGCACTTATTTAATGGAGCATATTTAAGAAGGAACATTGTACGCTCTCTTTCAGAACGTGGTATAATTGCCTCTCTCTGTTCTTGCATTGTAATTAACGATAAGTCTACTCCATAATTAGAAATTGAATTCAGGAAATCAACTTTGTCTTCTCTAATATATGCACCTGTTGTAACAGTGGTTATCTTCTTTTGTGGGAAATAATCAGATGCTATTTTTATGAAGTCATATATCTTCGGATGAAGAAATGGATCAGTATGAGGAGCAACCAATACACCTGCTCCAAGTCGGACATAATTTACATTTGAATTAATGTATTTAAATCCGTTAATCAAATCTTCTTCATCTATCATTGGTATCTTAGGATATTGTCCGAGATAAGAGTCAGTGTGTACTTTACAAAACACACATCCTATGCCGCAATACTTACTTAATATAGGAATATTGCCAAATGTCGCTATTTCCATACGGAAAGCATCAAACTGTTCTTTATCTAGTACCATTATACTTGTTCTTTTTTCCAGTTATTTATCCAGGTCGTATCAGGCTCCTTAAAAAGCTCTGAATTTTGATTTATCAAAGTCTGCCATGCTAAGCCAATATATTTGAGATCCTGTTTTTGTGGATCTTTTGAAATAATTGACTTATAATTTTCTATTGCTGATACACAAATAGAACAAACATCCTTTTCGAAATCAGAATCAAAAAACATATTTATATCTTCTGGCAAATATTTCAAAAAGCGTTTGTGGTTCATCTGTGAAACATACATAGCTGGGAAACAAGCAGCTGTATATGAAAACCCATAAACAGAATATTGTATCCCGCAAACACCAATTCTATCGCATTTATTTGCTCTCAAATTCATATCAATTGGACTTATTGTTATGTTTCTGTGCTTGACATTTTTAATACTATATACTTCATCTTTTGTTAATATCCCTCCTTTCGATTTTATCATGTCACCTATGCATATAGGTGAATAGACTAGATATTTCTTACTTTTCTCTGTAGGTATAACTGTACCATTTGTTACAATATTGATATTATCGGCAAACCCCTCTAAAATCAATGTTTCAAAACAACATATCGCATAGTCCAAAATTTTGGAGAGCAAAGGTTCACCTCCAATTATTCTTAGAAGTCCGACTTTCCCCTTGGGGTTTGCTTTGATTTGAGAACATAAAAAATCAATATGTTTTTTTTCCATATCTTTGTGCTCTCTTACAACACCATACATTGACTCTGCATTACAAAGTCTATTGCAATGCCTGCAATGTAAATTACATCCTGTCTCTTATACACATCTCCGAGCCCACGAGACTAGGCATGATCTC
>ERZ1026950.318-NODE-318-length-24312-cov-8.403018_pt1 | contig 24312 bp, 24 predicted proteins | sample MGYA00519302_ERZ1026950 | MGnify/ENA primary metagenome ERZ1026950 (study PRJEB26926, sample SAMN06164747) | human gut metagenome | biome: ENVO:00009003; feature: ENVO:2100002; material: ENVO:00002003 | host: Homo sapiens | place: USA | collected 2012 ... | reverse complement strand
TGTATATAGTTCCGCCCGAATGTCGTGTTCCGCTCTGCCCCAATGTTTAGGAAACTTCCGTTCTATCCCTTGAACTATGGAGCCTTGTAAAACTATCCGGCTTCCTCCCGAAGTCGTTCCGGCCGGGAGGAATCGTTGGCTTTCGGTCGGGAAGCGTGTGTCGTGCCGGAGATCCCGATAAACAGAAACAGTGCGTACCTTCCCGGTACGCACTGCAAATATAGTGATTTTTACGGGAAATCGGGACGGTTTTAGAATTTCAGGTTCACTCCGATAGCGAAAGTGTGCGCCGACAGGGAATAGTTGCCCGAAAAAGGCTGGATCGCCTTGTCGTTTGCCGTGGTATGAGCCTGGATTTTCGCTTGCTCCGGGGCCATTCCGCCTGCGATGAGCTGCCCGTATGTCTGTGCATAGACCGCTTTGTAAGTGAGTGAATTGTAGTAGTCGCACGATCCCGTCCGCTCCGGGTCTGCCGAGGTGATATATCCGTATGCCAGATCGATCGATACGTTTTTGCAGGGGTTGATCGTCACGCCGGCCGTGTAGGATACTTTGGTCATCGAAGGGGTTTCGGGGTTGAGGAAATCGCTCCGTACGGGGCTTTCATCTACGTACATACCCAGGCGTGCCGTGACGAATTTGCAGGCGTGGTATTGGACGCCGATACGGGTGGCCACCGTGTTCTTATAGTTCTTGATGCTCGTCGGCAGATCGTAAACCGATGCCCCGGTCGCCGGGTCGGTAATATCTACGTGGAGCGATTTATAGGCGCTCCACAGGACGTATTGGATGTCGAAAGCCATTTCCCACTTCGGGGTCGGTCGGAAGCCCACGCCCCAAGCGAGGTTGGCCGGCAGCGGGAGTTCCGTTTCGACGCAAGCGCTGCTCAAGTCGGGAATCATTCCCGTTGCCTGGAGGACCTGCCCGATTTCGGGAGAGGCATACAGGAGGTTGGCCGTGCCGCTTGCCACTTTCATCTTCACTTTCGAACGATAGGAGAAACCAAGGGTCCATTCCGGGGTGATGTCCCACAGGATACCTACGTTTACGCCGATCGCAGTTTTGGCGTCGCCTTTGATCCGGGCGGATACCAGGGAGCGATCTCCTGCCTGGGTGAACAGTTCGGCGTATTGTCCCTGCCCTGCGGCGGTCAGCAATCCGGCGATCGTATTGTTCGTCGCTTCGCCGACGGGGAACATGGAGCGCGACAGGTCGAACGTACCCCAGGTGATCGTCATGCCGACACCTACCGAGAGTTTATCCCAGAATTTGTAGGAGATCGTCGGCTGCAATGTATAGGCTTGCAGGTCGATGCTTTGGATCAGATGTGCTCCGACCCAGTTGTCGCCCCAGTTCATAGACGAGCCGTAAGGGGTATAAAATCCCAGGCCGACGGCCAGATTTTTGGTGGCTTTGTAGTTGAAATAGGCGTAGAGCGGCGTCGAAATCTTGTTGTCCGAGTGGGCTTGGATCTGCGGATTGCCCCGGTAGTCGTTGTTCGACAGGTACGTTGCATTGGATTTGATGCCCGTGATGCCGACCGAGAAGGAGAATCGGGAGGTTTGGAAGGCGGTTCCCGCCGGGTTGAAGTAGATCGACTCGGAATTGAGTTTCATACCTGTTCCCACGTGTCCCATTCCCAACTGTTTTGCACTCAAGGTATTGACTTGGTAGCCTTCGGCGCAGACCGCCGTTGCGAACAGCAGGGCCGAGATAGTTAGTAGCAGTTGCTTCATAATCAAAGTTTTAGTTGATAATTTGAAAAATATATTGATTTCTGTGGTAAGTTTATGCGCTCGGACGAGTTTCGGAGCGATTCTCATCCATGCTTTCAAAAATGCTTGTCTTAAAACGGAGCAAAAGTACGAAAACAAAGTCGAGTAGGAAAATATTTTGTTCGTAATTTCTTAAAAAGTGGACTAAAATGGATATAATTGGTCAGAATTGGATTCGATTCGAAAATAACAGGAAAGTAAAATACCGTTGTTCGAGATCAGATTTCATTGTTTCAGGACGTTTTTTTGATCGGGGGACTTGGAATTACCCGGAGGAAAGATTTGGCAGAATCGAAAATCCGTTATACTTTTGCACTCGGAGAGATGGCAGAGTGGTCGATTGCGGCGGTCTTGAAAACCGTTGAGCTGCGAGGCTCCGGGGGTTCGAATCCCTCTCTCTCCGCTGAACGTGCTGCCGGATAATAATCCAGATACAAGGAGATGCGATTGTTCCGAATCGCTCTCTGACGAACTGTTACTTTTGTACACGTGTGTGTCATACTGTTTAATATTTAGAGTTTTACATTTGTTTGGTGCAAAGGAATGAGGTGATTCAATGGTGGCAACATTCACCGATAAATAACTTATTCTATCTTTGGAGCTTCAAGCAATTTATCCAGTTCGGGTTTAGAGATAAGTGTGTATTTGCCCTTCTTGACCTTTGGGATATTATGATATTTCGCATAATGATAGAGTTGGTCACGGGTAAGATTGAATTTCTCCATTGCTTCGGCTACCGTATAATATTGCGGTTCTTCGGGTGCTGCCACACCTTTGGCTATATCGACATGCTTCTTGGAATAGTACACCATGATACCCTCTTTCTTCTTTGGGATGGCGTTCTTGGAAACAAATGTGTAGATAGCGGATAAGGTCATGCCGAATTTTTTCTGTATTTCTTGTGTGCTATACCATTCTGTAATGTCGGGATCCGGGGCTTTCTTAGCGAAGTAAGCATCCACGTGCTTCTTGCTCCAGTAGGTCTTGCCACGATTGAAAGTCCGGGGAATGTTGTTTTTCTTGGCTACCAAGAATATCCATGATTCGTTTACATGATACTTTTCCTTGACTTCGGCTGTGGTGTAGAAGTCGGTGATAGGGGTTTTCTCTTTTGTTGGAGTATGGAACTCTGTTGGATTATTGAATAACTCATCAATATCCTCTTTCTTCAAAAGGTATTTGAAGCCCAATCGAGTAACCTTTAATTCACCTCGTTTAATGTATCCGTAAACGGTAGGTCGGGTTACTCCGAGATAGATTGCAGTCTCGGTAATTGTGAGAAATGGCTTGTCTTTGATTCTTTCAATAGGCTTTTCATCAATCTTCTTCTCCACGAATTGATTGTTAGCTTTGATTGCTTCGTCACGCTTCTTCTTTTTATAAAGAGCGTTGGCGCATTGTTTGGAACAACATGCTGTTGTTGTTTTTTGGGCGATAAACTCTTTACCGCACCAAGCGCAAATTCGCTTAATTTTCAGGTTACTGCTCATTTCAATTCATCTTTATTTCTCCGTTATTACTGTAAATTCCCGTAAAACCGTGTAAAATGGCGTATAGTTTCTCTACTACCTTTCCACTGAATTTTTGGTCTTTGACAAGCGAGCAACAAATACGGTACAAAAATGAGCTGAAAAAGCCCTATAAACGATAACCATCGCTTATAAGGCTAAAAAGAAAGGCGCTCAAAATGAACGCCTTAATAATCATTGGTGATATATGCTAATCGTTGGTAATCACTACCTACTTGCTACGATGCATAAAAGATAGGAATCTCAAAAATTTACTTGTTTTTTTGCGAAAAATCGAAGATTTAACGTTTTTTTTTCATTGTTGCCCTCCGAACAGAGGGAAAAGAGGCAAAAACAGCCCTTTCGGGCCCTGACAGACCCCATCTGCAAATATAGAGTATGTCGGGGTTTATTTCGCCAAAACGGGCCGTAAAATTGAGGATGGATTCACGGATATTTTCGGGGTTGATGGCCGTCATCTTGGATAGGCCAGTGGGGTGTTTTGTCTAGCCTCTCTAATATATCTGGAAAGTTGATTAGATTATCTTGTCCCTTGATCCTTAGGGATGATAACATCCTCTCCTTGATTCTCTTGCATTTCAATGATGGGTAGAAAATATTTCGCAAATGGAGTGTTTTCTGTTTTTGCGCACAATGCACCTCTCGATGTGCTTATTGCTATCCTAACAAGATTCCTTATAAGGTCATTAGGGAGAGTAGCGTCTTTCGTGTAATTATTAGTAAGTTCCTTCCAGCATGATTCTTCAATGATGTAGTGGCATAATACCTCAGCGATAAGGAATGGCTTGTCTTCCTCTATAAACTGGATATTGGCTCCTACTGCAAAACTGCGCTCCTGATAATTCGTGCGAATAGGAATGTTCAGGTGCAGTTGAATATTATCACTTAATGGTTCAAATGGAGTTGCGAATTGCTCTATTGAAACCCCTCTGAGCGAATATTGAATCGTATTCATAATTAACAGTTTGTTGTAATACTCCTTAATGAGTTTGAAGTGTAATTATAGTGTTTTTTCCCAATGTTACTGATTGGAGTTGTTGCTTTGAAGTAGCAAATCGTAACATGGTGCATAGATGGCTCGTCTTCAGGGAGTGTAATTAATTTAACCCCAAGGATTCGTCCATATCTTAATGCTGTAGTGATTTTGAGGTCAAGATCTTGTCCGTGAAGCAATTTGTTTATGTACTGGGGAGAGACATTCAATTTTTGGGCAAGATCTTTCTGGCTCATTTTATTGTCCTTCATGTAACGGATAATTCTGAGGATGATTTTCCTGCATGCAAGGAGCTCTTCTTCGTTCTCAATCTCAAATTTTGATCTTGAGATCCATGTTCTTGTTGGCTTGACACGAGCACGCATAATCGTTTGTTTTTTAGTATTGTTGATTGCTATTATTTATTTCGTATTATTATTTAATGAGCCTGTAATACAAAGGTATCTTTTGTATCTATGCCATTTTTGTTGATATATTGCAAAGCATGTTCCAGTTTGTATAGTTCAATTTCTGTATTATCTGCTTTTTTCATATCCTTATGAACCTTGATAGTAGCTCCGGTTATGAGGTAACATTTCTTTTCTTCAACTTCAATAGCATAAAATCGGAAAGGATAATGGCCAATGATTGTTCCTTGCTTCAACTTTACCCTTATGCTTTCATATAGTCTCTTCTCTTCCTCGGCTGTATCTAAAGGCTTAATCAATTCATGGAATGTATTGTTTTCCATGGCATCAATAATCGTTTTCCTAATTTTATTTAGAGATCTGCTAACTTCGGCTAAAAAAGTGTTTTCTGAAATATTTTGCCAATATTCAGTTTGAAAATAAGTTTTAAATTGATTGTAGAAGTCGCTCAAGTACTGAGGAGATGACCATAATTCAAATGCTTTCTCAAACTGGTTGTAGCCATAAAATTCTTCATCTAATTCTAATGAATCACTCTTCACACCAAATGCATATAGTTCATCTTCATCAAAGAATACCGCGGCAATTACACATTCTGCATCAAATACGTCTGCTTTATTCTCTGGGTATACGATATCAAACTCCATAATCAACCTGTGAGTTCATGGTGCAAAGATAGTAAGGATCTTTAAAAAAATCAACCAATAGGTTTATTATTTTTTATACATTATTATAACGTCATAATTGCCAGTTATTTAGTATTTAGTAGAGTTTGATGATTTACTTGTTTTTCGCATCAAAATCGACGATTTAACGTTTTTTTTCATCGACTCCCTCCGAACAGAGGGGAAAAGGCAAAAACCTCCCTTTTGGCCCCAGACTGACCTCGTCTGCAAAGATAGAGCATGTCGGGGTTTATTTCGCCAAAATGGGCTGTAAAATCGAGGTTGGATTCACGGATATTTTCGGATTCCGAGTAAGGTATTTTGTGCTTGATCGGAGTGGCCGTTGGGGACGGTTCTTCACATCCGGATTGCTTATAAGATTTGCAGCCAAAAGAAAAATGGCTGAAACCATTTTCATGGCGCAGCCATCTCTTTTTTCCCTCATTTTGACTTTACTTTAATGAACGTATATATGAATACGGGGATAAAGTAAAGTTGCGGAACCCGTCGGACCGTACCAATCAGAAGAAAACCATATTCGGCCGGATCTCCTCAATCATCTTTTGCGGCACTTCGCACTCCCGGGCGATCTCAGGCCACATGGATGCCGCCTGGCAAACCTCGTCGATGATCCGTGCGGCATTTTTGATGTTGTTCTTGGCTGCGCATTCGAGCAGGTCATCTTTGGTGATGCCGCTGAATTTGCCGTTTATCGACATTTGGTGGGCCGAGGTCCACTGGCCGTCGGGATTGTAGGCATAGCCCATGTCGTAGGCCGGAGAAAGGCGCCATTTCCCGTCTCTGTCCATCAGGAACGAGATGTTCTTCGTGTGGTCGTCCTGGTTGCGCACCACGACATTGAACACCATTCTGCGGAACATCTCCTGCGCCTCCTTGTAGGTAAGCCGCAGGCCGCGCATCACGGCGAACGCCTGTTCGTAGGAGTAGGCCCTGAAAAGCCGGTAATCGAAGTGTGCGATACCGCAGAGCGTCTGCATGTGCACCTTTGTCCCGTTTATCCGGTCGAACCTCTTTGTCAGGAAATGAGCCCTTCCGTTCTCTTCGATCAGCGAGCATTCCGTCATGTCGATGCCGCATTCCTTCACAAGCCGTGAGAAGGAGTATTCCAGACGCCCGAAGTTCTCCGTCTCCCTAAATCCGGCCGTGGCGGATACGCCGTCCAGCTTGATGATATAGTAGTCGAATCCGTCGGGAGCCTCGACCTGTCCCGAACGGATCTCTCCTGTGGCTTTGTTGTAGGCAATGATTGCCTTGGCCCGTTGCCCGCCGGCAGAGGTGCCGAGGCGCAGAATTTCTGCAATGGCAGCCTTTTTGTCGGAGCCGATATTCACGTTGAAACTTGATTTGTCGGCAAGGGCTTCTCTGGCTACATCCACCAAAGAATCGACCTCTATCCGGATATCCGTATCGACTGCGTCGATGGCCGGCTCAAATTCAAGGGCTCCCATGCAGCGTTTGCCCAGAAAGCAAAGCGTCTCGATTGCATTGCCGCTGGTTCTGCCCGTCAAGGTCAGCCATTTCTCAAAAAGGGCACGGCCGTATGTATCCGGCAGGGAGTCCGCCAGCATTCCGGGCAAGCCTTTGAAGGTCGTTTTGTTAAGTTCCCCGAAACTGTACACGCGCCCCTCCCTTACGGGCATCACCAGCGGTGAAGGCTCTATACCCTGTCGAACAAAGTCTGGATCGTACTCAAACTGTGCGATTTCATATCTTTGGTCCCAACGTACCGAGCCTATGGGCAGGCCGTATAGATTGACACGAGCTACATCTACCATTCCGATTCCTCCTTATTCTCTTTTGTGTAACCTTTGGATGCCCGCTTGCGCTTGGGTTTGTTAGCTTGGTTGGCCAATTCGTAGTATTCATTCGGGCTCAACTGCTCCTCCTCGACGAGCGGGATGAAGACGTCTAGCTTGCCCAGGGTGCGCAGGACTCGGATCAGCGACTCGAAGTTCTTTACCTCTCCGTCCTCCATGCGTTTTATGGTGGAGATGGAAACACTGCTCTTGTCTGCCAGCTCGGCCTGCGACATGTTCTGCTTCAGGCGCACCGTTTTTATTTTGGCTGCAATCCTGTTGCAAAGCTCGGTATCTGTCAGTATGTATATATTGTTTAACATATCAAAATTGATACTTGCCGTAGCAAATATAAGAATAAAAGTTTATAAATGGAACTTTATTAGAAGTGATTTAGTCGGAGGTCAATTTATATGCCGTGAAACTTGTTGTTTGGTGTATTGGGGTCGGAAAAATATTTTGCAACCAAAAGAAAAATGGCAGGAGCCATTTGCAGAGGCAAAGCCATATTTTTTCTTTCTTTATTTTGACTTTGCTTTAATGAACGTATATATGAATACGGGGATAAAGTAAAGTGGTTTTATTAGTAGAATGGAGAATCTTTTATAAATTTGATAGAGGAACTGTTTTGAAATATATCACGTATGATTGAAGAGGTTCGTTATAACAACAAAATACTTTCTCCTCAAGAACGAGTGGAGTTTTGTAAAATGGCAGATGCAACCATTAAGGACTTCTCCGATTCTATAGAAGGTATGCACCAATGTTTAGGGGAGATTAGATCTTCTCCCGATTCTGATTTTAATAAAGTGTTACGCATCTTTATTGAGGTTGGCAGTTTTATAGGATTTTCTTTCTGTGATTGCGTCGTATTGACTAAATCATTCATTATGGCGTCAAATTCATATGAAAAGAGTTTCTTCAGAGGTAAGCTGCAGGTTCAGCTTAATGAGTGCTTCAAAAAACTATATGGATTTGCTGAGAAAAATCGCAAAGATTCTTATAGCGTGAAGCTCGGTGAAATTATGTCTATGTTTCCCGGTTTCCAGGCCGAATATGTTGATATTATGTCGGACCTAGGTTGTATTGCAACTCGGGATTCATGGTGGAAAGAAACGCGAAATATTGAGGTTCATATCGATGCTGATCGACTGTATGCATCAAGGCATGAACCTGTAAATGAAAGTAAAGTTGTTATGGAGGCCCATCAGTTGATAAATTTATTCAATCGTTTTAATCGTCTTATGGCACGAATGAATCGAGCGTATATCAATTATATGATGCGTCATTTGGTGGTACAATAACTACGATTTATTCTAACGAAATATGTATCTTTATAATCCAACTTTATTCTAAACTGAGAAATGAAAAAAACTCTAGCTTACTATTGCGAACAGATAAATTGTGATGACGATTGGGCTCAATCGTATAAACATTTTATCCCTTTATTTATCCAAGAAGCGAAAAGTAAAACGCGTTGGGAAGATTGGAACAAGGATGTTTTTTGGGAATTCTTTGAGCGTCCAAATGATCAATGTGTCTCTTCTTTAAAGCAAGGTTATTTTTCTCATGAAGAGAAAGGTGAGCTGAAAAATCATTGGGATGAGATATCTCCTTTGCTGAAGGTAATAGCGGATAATCAGGATGTTCCGCAATGGAATGCTTACGATCGATTGGCAAAAGTTCTTCGGCAATATACGAAGAGAAATATGCGAGCTGCGACGTGCCGATTGGCTGCTGCCTTGCAACCTAAATTGTTATGTATAATTGTCGATGATACAAAATTATGCAAGTTGTATAAGTTAATGGGGAAATATGTGTCGGAAGAAATCCCTTTGTGCGAAGGATCTTTGTTCCATAAAAGCCATGTAATGTGTAGATTGTTTCAATCAAATCTTAAAGATGGTAATCCTATGGAGATTGCGACATATCCTTGGAAGATATTGCAACTGTTTGAATCAATGGAAAATAAAGATAATAATATGGCTGACAATATTAAAGAGAAAAAGACTCTTCTCGAGAAAGTGCACAACCTTGTATTTACCGGAGCTCCGGGTACAGGAAAGACTTATCTGGCAAAACAGATAGCCAAACAAATGATAGGGCTGAAACCGGATGAGGATTTGAATAAAAGTGAACAGTTTGCCTTTGTGCAATTTCACCCATCATACGATTATACCGATTTTGTGGAGGGACTACGTCCTACGTCCCCTGATGCGTCGGGAAATATCGGTTTTGAATTGAAAAATGGTGTGTTCAAGGAGTTCTGTGAAAAAGCTCGGGAAAATTTGGAGGACAGTCAAAAAGATGATGATGTCTTGTCGGTTGAACAGCAGCTGGAAGATAAATATAATCAGCTGATAGATGCGATTCAAAACGATGAAATCAACGAACTTTGTTTAAAAACAGGGAAGAAAGCTGTTATAGCAAGAGTGTCGGAGAGTAACAACATTTCCTTTAAACGTCGTGTTGATGGGGAACCGAGTACCAATCGTGTATCACTTCCCCGTTTAAAGCGTTTGGCTGCGAAATATAAGACAGTAGAAGACTTGGAAAATCTTAAGAATATAAGTCAAAGTATACGAGATGTTATAGGTGGATGTAATGCTACATGGTATTGGGCTGTCTTACATCATCTATATGAAACATACGGGGATGTGACGGACAATGCCGTAGCCAATAAGGTTGACCGGAAAAATTATGTGTTTGTCATTGATGAGATCAATCGAGGGGAGATCTCCAAAATATTTGGAGAATTGTTCTTTTCAATCGATTCGAGTTATCGCGGAGAAAAGGGTGCTATCTATACTCAATATGCCAATATGCATGAGACAGATGAAAAATTCTATGTGCCCGAAAATGTGTATATCATAGGAACGATGAATGACATTGATCGGAGTGTGGAGAGCTTTGATTTTGCCATGCGTCGCCGCTTTGTTTGGCTGGAGATTACGGCAGAAGAGAGTGCGGAGAATATGAATCTTACTAAAGAGTGCAAGGCCAAGATGAAGAGTCTCAATGATAAAATATCAGAGATTGAAGGGCTTGGTTGTTCATATCATATCGGTGGGGCATATTTCCTTGATGAGAACGGAGCTCCTATTAAAGATTATGAGGGAACATGGAATTTGCGGTTGGAGCCTCTGTTGCGTGAATATCTGCGAGGTATGCCCAATGCGGATGATAAACTAGATGAATTAAGAGAAGCATATGAAAATGCTGTCAACAACTGATAATAACGGAGGAAATTATCGGGTGCCCGAGGAGCATTGTGACAACCTGTTGGCAATAGGGAATCGCAATGTCGGGGCACTGTGTCAGGAAAATCCGGACTTGTTGATCTTTCCGCAGTCTCTGGGTCTCTATCATGATGATATTGCCAAGAACCCCATTTTTGTGTTGCATGATGGAATCTTGACCACTCGTAACATGATGGGGTTTGTGGGAAAAGACGAGACGAGGTTGACTATATCTTCTCGGTTTTGTAAGAATGATCAACATGACTACTTTCTGCATTATATGTTGCAGCGTGTGTTTGCTATCAATATGTTTAATTTTGAGCAAACATCTAATGATGAGAGTGTCTGGGACTTTTTATTGTATCTTTTCCCTTATTATCTCAAGCAGGCTTTTAGACAGGGAATATATAGAACTTATGTAAGAACCGAATATAATGATGCTCATGTTAAAGGACGGATTGATGTCAACCGGCACATTCGAATGAATTTTCCTTTTCGTGGGCAGATAGCGTATTCTACAAGAGAATACAGTGCTGATAATCCTATAATTCAACTGATACGGCATACGATTGAATACATATCGAATCATCCTTTTGGCAAAGGGGTGTTGACATGCGATGCAGAAACCCGCGATGTTGTCGATAAAGTTCGTATGATGACTCAAATCACCTATAGGAAAAATGATCGTCAGCGGATTGTGGCGGCCAATCTGAAACGGTTCTCTCATCCTTATTTCACTGCATATGTGATGTTGCAAAAGATTTGCATGCAGATTCTGCGACGGGATAAAATCAGTTTTGGGAAGAAAGAGAGTAAAATATATGGATTGGTTTTCGATGGGGCTTGGCTTTGGGAAGAATACCTGAATACGGTGTTGAAACAAGATTTTGAACATCCCGAGAATAAGACAGGGAAGCATCGACGTTATCTGTTTAATTGTGGAGCTAAATCTTTTCAGGCAATTTATCCCGATTTCATAAGTAAAAATCCACCCATTATTGTGGGGGATGCCAAATATATGGCTTTGGAAACAAAAGAATATAATGAGGATTCGGAGCGGGCGACAAGCGTATATTATAAGACCATTACTTACATGTATCGATTTAATTCTACTTCAGGCTTCTTGTTGTTCCCCCATCCGAAAGTACGGTCTGATGAAACATACGAAATCAAAGAGACTGCTGGCAAGTTACGCAAGATCGGACTGTCAATTCCTCAGAATGAGACCAGTTTCGCTGCATTTCAGACTTATATGAGAGCGCAAGAAGAGTGGTTACGTTCCACTGTTCGGCAATTGTAAACATATCAATGATTGCTCGGATATATCTTGTCTTGTTTTTAGGCGGAGATATTGCGTTATCATGTTGACAAGTAATGTGTTATATATAATATTTGTTGATTGAGAGCTTGTGAACGATTGATGAAAGTTGCTCGGAGTTTATCTTCTTCTGCTCGATTGTCATCACGTGGTAGGCTATGATTGTATTAGTTGTGTTTCCGGGCAGGCCTAGGGCTTTTTTATTTTCAGATGTTGCAAGGTTCCCTCGAAAGTTGGTTTATTTTTTTGTTGCATTATATTTTATATCTTTACAGATAAATATGTCAGTGAATCTAATGGATAAACCGAAAAATCGCATACGAGAGGTGCTTGAAGAGAAAGGAATCAAGCAAACTTGGTTGGCTGAAAAACTGGGAAAAAGTTTTTGTATTGTTAATTCTTATGTATGTAACAGACGTCAGCCGAGTTTAGAGGTATTGTTTGAGATAGCCAATATTTTGCAAGTTGATCCAAAGGAGTTGATTAAAAGTGAACAAATATGATAATTGCGTGTGTGATAAATTGGACTGCAGTAATTGCTATCATTACAGCTATTACGGCATTGGTTGCCGTTATAGCATTGTGGCAGAATAAACAGCAGCTTAAAGAGATGCGGCAGCAATGGTTGGAGGATCGTCGTGCTCGACTAAGTTTTGGTATTATATCGAATGATGGACTTTTCTTGCTGCGAATAACCAATGTGGGGAAGGAAACAGCGTACAATATATCCATGACGTTGGCTGGAGATCCTATTGACAATCATTACTCCGAAGCGATAAAGAATTCATATACGAGATTGCAAAACCAATCATTTGCCATTGAAGCTGGGGTAAGCAAATATTTCTACTTGTCGCATATGAAAAGTAATATGGATAGCGAGATATATATAGACCAAGAGAAATTTATGCAGAGTGAGATCAACAATTGGCTTGATAGCTACAAGTATTCTCCCCTGCATATAGCCGGAACATATTGCGGCAGATATTCAATTGAAGAATCTTTCTGCATAAGCGACTTTATTATGGATGGCAGCATGAAAATTAAAGATGAGTTGGTTGCATCCATGGAAGATATTAAGAAAGGTCTTGTACTGAACAACAAGCGATATATGCCCATACAGAAAAGTCTGGACGTTATAGCGAAAAAAATTACGAAAGAAGAATAAACATATGCCTACACTGACTTGGATAGGAAAGGAGAAAGTAGTCAATCACCATCAGGAAGTGCCGTATCGGGTGCTGGAGCATAAATACGGATTCCGGGCAGATGATCCGGCTGACACGACTCCCACAAATAGTGGCAATAAAATCATTCACGGCGACAACCTCGAAGCGCTGAAATCCCTGCTTCCCGAATACGAGGGGCGAATCAAGTGTATCTATATCGATCCACCCTACAATACCGGAAACGAGAAATGGGTCTACAACGACAATGTGAATGATCCGAAAATCAAGAAGTGGTTGGGGGAGGTTGTCGGCAAGCAGGGTGAGGACCTGAGCCGCCACGACAAATGGCTCTGCATGATGTATCCTCGGTTGAGATTGCTTCATAAGTTACTCGCCGATGACGGGGCCATCTTTATTTCGATTGACGATAATGAACTCGCCAATTTGAAACAGCTCTGCGACGAGATATTTGGAGCTCAGAACTTTATTGGGCAATGGCATTGGTTTAAATCTGCGACGCCCCCGAATCTTTCATATAAAATAAAGAAAAACATCGAGTACATTCTGTGTTACGAGAAATATAAAAATAACAGTAAATACCGTGGAATACAAAAAGTTAGTAGTAGCGATGACCCTATGACTAAGCCACAAAATTCTTCAAAGATTTTGAGGTTCCCGGCAAAATGTCTGCATATTAAAGGCGTAGATCGTACAATCCCAGCAGGTAAATATGGGACTGCTAAATACCCTAATATGCTACTCAATGATATGATTGTAGTCAATGGGACTAACGATAACGAAGTTGAGTTTGAAAATAAATTTATTTGGATACAAGAAAAACTAGAGTATGAGTTAACTCAAGGGACAATCATAAATTGTTCAAACAGGCTTGTCCTTTCATATAAAAAGAAGGAATATGACCCTGAAGTACCACCAAACTTAATTGATTCAAGTGTAGGAGTAAATACTACTGAAGAAGCTGGAAAAGTTTTAGCTAATATTTTTGATGGTCAGAATGTTTTCGAATATCCTAAAGATGTTTCATTAATTGAATATATCATCAGTTTCTTATGTGATTCACATGATATTATTCTTGATTCTTTCGCCGGATCAGGGACCACGGCTCATGCTGTACTGAACCTCAATAAAAAAGATGATGGGAATCGTAAATTCATTCTTGTTGAGATGGAGGATTATGCCGAGGATATTACGGCAGAGCGTATTCGTCGGGTGATAAAAGGATATGGAAATGGAGAAGATCGTGTGTCAGGAACAGGAGGTGCATTCGATTACTACGAGTTGGGTGCTTCCATGTTCGACCAGGAGAAGAATCTGAATGAAGAGATCGATGAAGAGAAGATTCGGGAGTATATCTACTACACCGAAACCAAGCATCATCTGGATCGCGAACGCACCGAAAAGGCGAAATATCTACTCGATACCTACAACGGAACCGGGTATTACTTCTATTATGAACGAGAGCAGTTGACCACTCTTGGTTTTGACACACTGTACGTTGTCACGGAACGTGCTGAACAGTATGTTATCTATGCCGACATCTGTACGCTGTCAAAGGAAGACCTTGCCAAAAGAAATATCATCTTCAAAAAGATTCCGCGCGATATCAAACGATTTTAGACCATGGAACTCAAGAAATACCAACAGGATGTAATCAACGACATCGATCAATTCATCGACCAATTGGAGGTGGACGGTCGACTGGATACAGCGTTCAGCAATTTCTGGGAGAAAAAAGGCGTATCGCTGGCATCGCTGGATAACACATATCTGCGCCCGTATGACAACAGCATAACGGGCGTTCCGCACATAACGGTGAAGGTGCCCACGGCCGGAGGTAAAACGTTCATTGCCTGCAATGCGCTGCGTACAATATTCAGTCATATGCCGGCCGACAAGCCTCGGGTAGTGGCTTGGTTTGTACCGTCGGATACGATTCTGAAACAGACCTACAAAAATCTCAGCGATCCGTCGCACCCCTATCGTCAAAAGATCGGCAGCCACTTCGGAAATGCGGTCTGCGTTGTTGACAAGGAAGCGGCATTGTTCGGGCAGGGAATCAGCCCAACTGAGATCCGAGAGCAATTGACGATTTTCGTTCTGAGTGTACAATCGTTTGCCGCAAACAACAAGGAAGGGCGGCGTGTGTATCGGGAAAACGGAAGTCTGGCAGAATATCCGCAGTTGTACGATAGCATGACCAAACGGGTAGACGGAGCCGATGAAACCGGATTTATCCAGGTTTTATCCTATCTCAATCCAGTAGTCATCATCGATGAAAGTCACAACTTCGAGGCGAATCTCCGTGTGGATATGCTCAACTCGATCAATCCGTGCTTTATCCTCGACCTTACGGCTACGCCGCGCAAAAAAAGTAACATTATCAGCTTTGTGGATTCCATGAAGCTGAAGCAGGCCAATATGGTCAAGTTGCCAGTTATTGTGTACAATCACCGTTCAACCTCGGATGTTATTGCCAGTGCTATTCAGTTGCAGCGTAGTCTGGAGCAGAAGGCCATAGCACAAGAGGCAGAAACTGGACGATACATACGGCCCATTGTCCTTTTTCAGGCACAGCCAAGAACCAATGATGATAACGTCACTTTCGATAAAATCAAAGATAAGTTGATTGAGATCGGGATTCCCGAAGAGCAAATCAAAATCAAGACCGCCGACAAAGATGAAATCAAGAACACGGATCTGTTGAGTCGTGATTGTCCGGTTCGATATATCATCACAGTCAATGCGTTGAAGGAGGGTTGGGATTGCCCGTTTGCCTATATTCTTGCGTCGTTGGCAAACAAATCGTCGCGGGTAGATGTCGAACAGATTCTCGGTCGAGTACTGCGTTTGCCCTACACCAAGAAGCAGAAAGACGAGCTATTGAATCTGTCGTATGTGTTTACCTCGTCTGCCGATTTCCGCAATACGATTGAGAATATCATTGATAGTCTCAATCGAGCTGGATTTAGTAAAAAGGATTATCGAGTGGCATCTCTCGATGAATCGCAGCCTTTGTCGGAAGTGTCAGCTCCAGCAGGTGGATTATTTGACGCCCCTGAAGAGGTTGCTCCAACCCAACCGCAACCGGAAAATGTCGAAGAAGATATTTTGCCTGAAGTCGATACAGAGGCTGTAAAGGCTGCCATTCAGACGCCTGTTTCGCAGGAGCCGTCCGCGTTGGAGGTTTTTGCACAGCAACAGAGCGATAACTACAACCAACAAATGGAAGAAGCTGTCAAGGAGGATGACGGCATTCCGAATGATATCAGAGATATGGTTCCCCATTATACGATAAAGGATCACTTCCAGGAAGAAGCCGAGAAAATCGAATTGCCGCAATTTGTAAAACGTGTAAATACAGGATCCATTTTTGAAACAGCAGGGTCCTACGTTCTTTTGGAGAAGTCGATGCTATCCGAGGGATTCAATCTCGACAAACAAGATCACAATATCGACTTCACTCGTTCGGAGTCTGAAGCTGTTCGTATTGATTTGGAGAAGGTAAGTACTAAAGGCGACGAATATCAGCCCAAACAGTTCAATTTGTCTGCTCGGCAGTTGGCTGGAATCAAAGAGCATTTCATGACATTACCTTCGGAGTCGCAGAAAGAGCAATTGGCCGGAATGATTGCTAAAAATATACGCATTGACGAGATTGCAGAGCCTTGCATTGTCCGTTATGTCAAAGAGGCCATAAACGATCTCGATTCTGAACAAATTGCCGATCTGTACACATTCTTGTCGCATACTGTTGAAACAGTCAAGAACAAGATTCAAGATCTGCTTGGAAAATATCAGAAAGAGGTATTCATGAAATGGCTCGATACGGGACAGATTCAATGTACGCCTCAATACAAACTTCCAAAGACGCTAACATTCAAATCGATCGTAAAAGGTTTATCCAAAGGTCTTTATACGGAAGAGGAGAATATCAATGATCTGGAATACAAGGTTATCAATGCTGTAGCAAACCTTGACAACGTGCGGTTTTGGCATAGAAACACGGAACGAGGTCAAGGTTTCAGAATCAACGGCTACACTCGTTATAACCATTATCCCGACTTTATCGTGCGTCTCACAAGCGGGAAAACGATTTTGATTGAAACCAAAGGAGACGACCGAGACAACTCTGACACTCGTGATAAAATTGAGTTAGGCCGGATATGGGCTAACAAGGCAGGCGAAGTCTATCGCTATTTTATGGTCTTCGACAAAAAACAAATGGATGGAGCTATCACGGTCAGTGAGCTTTTGGAGAGATTAAAGGAGATGTAATAATCTGCAGGTATTGTCAAAACCAGATTGAAGCTCCATAAGGTATATTTTTATATGTCACAGGATAGATATACGAAGTCTACATCACTTGTAACCTCAGATATTATGGTTGATTATATTATTGACCAGAAAGAGACGACCCGTAAGGTGTTGAGGGCTACAGTTGTTGATAATCCTAAAGATAAGGATGCTTGCATTAGTTGTGTTATTTTTCATCAACGCAAAGGTAAAAATGCGACATGGGAGGATGTTAAATCTATCAATTTGCACACGTTAAAAGCAGGAGAAGGTGTTAAGCTAAGATTGGGATGTAGTGAGACCAAGGCTTTGTATGATCATTTATCCGAGGCTTTTCAGATTGGAGCTCAGGGAGTACAAAGAGGACGCCAGAAGTTTGTTGTCGCTTCAGATCAAGATGTAGTTATTCGTGCGGGTTTGGAGTCAAAATACATACTTAAACTAATAGAGCAGGGTTTAAGTGAGGATATATGGAGACAATTAGTAGAATCTGATCCGGATCTTGCAACCAAGTTGTCAATGGCTCGAATTCAAACCAATAGGATTGAATCGCTTCGCGAGTTTGAGGAGTCTATTACTCAAGAAAAATTAGAGAATTATTGGCAGGCATTTTTGTCCAAAAATGATTGGATATTTGGATATGGATTAAGTTATAATTTTACCACCAAGGAGGGTGAGCAAGTGTATGTCGGGGGTAAAAATGTCAATAATAGCGGTGGACAAGTCTGTGACTTTATGGCTGCTTCTGATGGTGAGGCACGTTTCACGGCTCTTGTAGAAATCAAAAGGCCTAGTACCCATTTGCTGGAGAAAGAAGATCGGAATGGCTGCTATCCAATATCAAAAGAACTTGCAATGGCTGTTTCTCAGATACAAGTCTATTGTCAATCTTGGGGAACTTGTAACTCGGCAGAAATATATGATTATGAAGCGGAGCACGGTGTGCTTCGGGTACAACCCAAAGGTATTGTTGTTATAGGAAATAGTTCGGAACTCAAATCCCGACAACAGAAACAAGCGTTCGAATTATTTAGGAGGAATCTGCATAATCCTGAAATAATAACTTATGACGAACTACTTGCTCGAGCGAAGTTTATCACACAAGATCAGTCATCCACACAGTCTCAACCTTCAGAGGAATATGACCCTGATATAGACGACTTGCCCTTTTAACTAGACTGAATGAAATGAAGTATAATTATCTTCCATGTAATCCTTAAATAGGCTATGGCATTATTATCAAACATAGAGAAAGGTGTATTAGTTAGACTCTTCAATAGAGGAGGTTACGTCCTTGATTTCTCTACAGCTGATTTTGACGCTTTTACATTAGAAAGTGTTGGTGTTGCATTGTGTACATCATATGGCCTATCCAAAGGAAAATCTCTCAATGCATTCGTCTCTGAGGCTGACGATACAACAGTTACTAAGTTATTAATTGACTTATTCGAGTACTATGAATTAACATACGCTAAAGAACTAGCCGGAGAAAATGAATATGCTGCGATATACAAGCGATGTAAACCTATTGTACATAGAGTAAAGACAATAATATCAACCTCGGTTTTACCTGTTGAAGATCTTAAAGAAAAATTTTCGAGTGAATATATATCGTCACAGCTTGACATGATGGTACATATGCAATCGAAGAATCCAACAGAAGCCATAGGAAAATCGAAAGAATTAATTGAAAGTTGCTGCAAGACCATTTTAGAAAATAGCAGTATTGCAATAGACAAAAAGTGGGATCTAATGCGGCTCGTTGATGAGACTGTAAAATTATTAAAGATCACACCGCGAGACATACCGGATTCTGCCCCAGAGGCTATTGCTATTAAGAACCTTCTACAGAATATGAAAAATATAGCTCAGAATATTGCTACCATTAGGAATGCTTATGGTAGTGGACATGGGAGAAGTGCATCATATAAGGGTCTTGAAGAAAGGCATGCTAAATTGGCGGTTGGAAGTAGCTTAACCCTTGTTAATTTTTTATGGGACTCTTATGAACGACGAAAAGAATAGTTCAAATGATACTTCCATCAATGACATACAAGGAGATGTATGACCATCTTGCGGCCGATCTCTCGAAAATAAAGATAAAAGAAGAATACCTATTTCCCAAAGCAGTTCGAGAGTTTAAAAAGGAACGGAGATTCCCTGCGTGGAGATGGTATGAGTACTCCATTCCGTCTACCAAGAATAAATATATTATATTCTTCTATGCTGAAAGTCGTGCTTTTATCGAGAAACCCACTGTCAACTCTTTTGCTATTCTCTATGATAATAATAAACGCTTTGTTATTCAATGGATAGCTGGTGGGTATAAGAATACTCCAGATTGCCCACTAACGCTTATTCGACAAATACACGCTTATTCTAGTCATTTTTTGGAGCGTTATAATGAACGATTCTTAAAAGACAAGGCCCTTACTGCAAATGATATAGCTTGTAGGTACTTGTCAAGAAATCAATTTGGGATGCCGATAGAAATGAATGAGGAGATAAACAGAAGGTTATCTGTTTATGGAGAAGGTGCTAAGTATGGTTTCCGAGTAAGGGATGGATTTTGCTTTGCGTTATCAGCAGTTCAGGGCAACATAAGTGATGATGGAGATCGCACAAGAGATAAAATTGAAGCAATGTTGATTTTATATACAACATTTATGAATGAAACGGATCTGAAAGACTCGCAACTATCAGCAATAAATAAAGAACATTATTCCGCATGGGTAAGATGTGTGCAAGATTTTAACAAAGAAGCAAAAGATGGCGTTATAACGCTGACGCTTGAACCATGAGAAAATTAAAATGGGTAAATATTTTTAGTGTTTTCTATTTCGTTCAGTTAAATTGTGATGAATAAATATTGTTTCCTTACTAAGGAATATATGATCAATATGTGTGAGAGACGCAAAATAAGAGACAGAACTTTATAAATTTTCAAGATAATGAAAGATCAGAGAAATTATAATTAACTTTATAATTCCTAATACCCCTCCAATATTATATTTATAAGTAGATTATGTCATTCAAGGCTAAAGTTTCTATAGATGCAAACGGTGTCAAAGAAGAACGTTCTGTACTATTTATACGGAGTCTTTTACTTGGCCGAACTAAAAATGATATTGATATAGGGACCACTCAATCTAATATTGACGGATATATTGAGTTGCTTGATTCATCAAATAGAATCAATGGCAAAATTACCGTTCAGGTAAAAACTGTATCTAAAGAAGATGAAGGACATAATAAGTTTCCTTGCCCGACTTCTTTATTTGCATATGCAGAAACAACAACCGATAATGTATTCCTTTTAGCAGTAGACCATTCTCAGGATAAAGTCTTATATAAACACATTTCACCAAAACTTTTAAAAGAGAATCGTGACAAAGAGCAACAAGAGACTATTACATTGCATTTCAGCCAAAACGAGGAACTGCGTAAAGATAATATTGAGACTGTATTGAAAGATTGGTTAAGTGTATGTAGTAGCCGTGTATATTGTTTAACTCATGGTGAAGCCATTTTAGAGGAGAATGGTGAACTAAAATCATATCTCCTAAATATGCCTAAAATGGCAACAGATTTAAGACCTCATGATATTCAGGAGATTCAAAACTTTATAGATACTTATAACAAATTATTGGAATCTGATTTCAGATACATTAAAAGCGTTCTTTTCCCTAATGTATGGAAACGTGGAATTGCAATATATACATATTCTGATAGTTCATTAGAATATTCTCTATACAATGTAAATGTAGGTGAACTTGTCGCACCAATAGTTCAAATGCCCAAGTGCTCAATTTTTGAGATTAAACACGAACATGACTATGCTTTATTCTCCTGTGCTGAAAATAAACTCAAAAAAAATCCTAATTTATATTCTATATCTATCATAAAGAAACATGTAGAGGACTTTATCAAAAAGCGGAAAATAATTCCACTAGATGAGAGTTTTTTGGTAGAATATATTCATGAGTTTATTGAAGCAAATTGGAGACATCTACATTTAAAAAAGTATTCTGAATTAAATGTGTGCTCGTTGATTCAACACTTTCAATTACAATACCCATACATTGACAAAATGCCAGTACACATAGTGTCAGGAGGAAAATCTCTATATGTAAACACTGTATATGATGCTATTAAGTTTTTATTCGAGATGGGGTATACGACCATACCATATCCCTATCCCGCTAAAGGTTCTTATGGAAATACTGGGATGGTATATGATTTTTATTCTCCAATAACAGCGTTGGAGAAATCTCGAATAGTAATTAGAAATACAATACGGGCATATCAGAATTTTATACAGTCAGAGTTTCCTTCATTAGCAAATGACCTTGATGCTTTTTATGGTGGAAATCTTATTTCTATCTTGGTAGACTATTCTGATCCAGGACATAAATTTATATTTCACATTCATTATTTTAGAAGCATAATACCATCTAATGAAAAGGTTATTATAATTGAAGATATTAGTGATTCGAAGATAATGAAAGAAAATAATTTATCTTCTGCATCGGACCTGTTCAGGAAAAAATCAGTGATGTTCTATGGCCGAGAGTTCTTTTGTTTCAGAGAAGGAGGGCTCAATGATATGACAATATTATTTGGAAAATATAATTGTTTAACCTATTTCTATGAATTATTAGGAACTCATTTTAATGACTATTTTAACCAGCATGGTTGTATGTAATTACAAGAAAAACAAAAGTTTTATTTGATATGGTATTATAAAAGTATTATCTTTATAGATAGCGTTCTTTCTCAATAATGCAGAAATAACAGATTTATTATAATACCATTAAAGTAATTTCTCCCATATCCGCCAAGACTGGCGGGCTATTAGCGGTCGCACGAGGCGGCCGCTTTTTGTGTGCCTGTTTCATGACTTTATCGTCTTAATCCTGTTCTCGGTTTCTTGCTCAATAGGAGGGTGGCAGCACGTGCACAGCGGCGGGCCCATTGCAGGTCGTCATCATCCTTGTCTCGCCAGGGAAGATCACTTTGCGAACCTCCGCCACCACCTCCGGTAGACACGGCGGGCGTATCGAGCATTCCGACAAAGAGTGCTACGGCTATGTCGGTCAGATCACTGCTGTTGGCAACCTCCCGGTAGTCGAACTCTTCATTGAAATAGTCAAGTACCCGCTCCGGGATATAGAAACGCTGTTCCGTTCCGCTATGGGAAGAAAGCGTGTAGGACACCGAGCCGGAACGATAGAGAGTATAGTCCATATCGGCTGCCGGTCTTTGAACAGGTTCCGGCCGATGGCTATGAGAAGTATTGACCTGAGCGGCAAGCCTCTCCCGGTAGTGTAGCTTTTGCCAGGTTCGGGGAAGTTTGGAAATCATCAGGTTACGGGCCACTCCCAGTTCGGAAGCCTTGTATTTGGTATTTCCTTTGAGGATCGCATATCCATGGAGAACATCTTTCTTATCTTTCCGTTCATATACGGAATAGCCTCTCCGGGCAAGTGCCTTCTTGTATTCTTCCCATGACCATGATGGCATGGTTCTCAATACCTCCATGCACTCTCTGCTTACCTCCGGAATGTTGCGACTTCGGATTTCGTCCGCAGTCTTCCAGCCACGTTTCACAGCAACTCGCTCGGCTGCACGTTGCGCCCGAAGATGAATGTTATGGTCATTGTTGATGTTCCCGTTTTCATCAAAACGGCAAATTGCAGCATGGAGATGGGGAACTTTACCTTTGGATTCCATGTGCAGGTAAACCGTGTATTTGCTGTTGGCCAGATTGGTCGGGCAGGAACGGACTTTCCCGTCCTTGCCGGTAATCGTTTGTTTGTCGAACTCTTCAGCGAACTCGTGCCAGAGCTTTTGCCAGTCCTCAATGTCATAGAAACTGGTATGCTCAGGCGATGGACTCAACTCTATTCTGATTATGGAATTCTTTATCGGCCGATGCTGGGAAAGGGTCAACTGCATGGAGTTCCATATTCCCATAGCGTCCAGATCAGGGGGCAACAGATTGTCCAATACCCGATATATTTTTTCCGGATGCTTCTTGTGCTTTGATTCGCCAGTAATATAACGAAGGTCATTGATACCGTAAGATATGGCTTTGGCTTTTGCAATCATTTTTCTTCTTCTGATTTTGGGGTTGACGGGATTCGGTTCTGCTCACGGACGGCCGTCAGGAAGTCGCTGACCGCCTCGGCGATGGGCCGGAGCTTATGGAACCACCCGGCCATGAAGGGGATCTGGTTGAACAGGGTGAGCCGCTGACTTGTGGACATTCCTTGAAGCGCTGAGGTGTACCTGACCAGGTCGGAGCGACAACCGTCCAGTTCCTGCAGCAGGGCGGCCTCCTCACGGGTGAGCCTTGCCCGAGGTGTGTAGCCGTATGCCCGTGCCAGCAGGTAGTCGCTAACGGTCATGCCGCATTGCTGGGCCCGCGCCTGAATCTCTTCTTTCTGTTGGGGCGTTACCTTGGCCCCGATGAATACCGTTCTCTTCGCGTCGGAAGCAGTGTTTTGTTCTATCGTTTCGTGTTCCATGAAAATCATCTGTTATTAAGGTTGAAAAGGTGCGAGCTTGCGAGCAGCGCACCGGCAACAAATGGAAGCCGGCAAGAGCGCCAATGTACAACCGCAACGGAGTGAGGTTATACCTTGGCATATCTTGCAACACTTCGTGTCGGGCTTTGGACAGCGACTCGCACCGGATATACAAGGGTGATTGGCAACTGTATCGGCAGCGGAAGATGGCGCCTTTCCGATTCACTGAAACAGAGGGAGCGGGAAAACAGCCCCTGTGCTCCGGCAGTTCTGCTTTATTCTATATATACACCCTGGCAATAAAGTAAAGTCGGGATCAAATCCGGAGGTCGGGGTTGAGCTGGTAGACGTTATCTTCCCGTATGACCATCTGCTGCTCCCGTAGGAAAGCTGCAACCTTGGTTGCATGGTTGCCCCCGAACTTTACGCCCTGCAGCTCATAGCCCTCTTTTAGCCGTTCTTGGTATTCGCGGTAGCTGCCAATGCTGCCCTCCGCAAAAACGGCATCCAACGCCGCGCGGTGTACATCCTGTCTCTTATACACATCTGACGCTGCCG
>ERZ1026950.287-NODE-287-length-25969-cov-6.426642_pt1 | contig 25969 bp, 20 predicted proteins | sample MGYA00519302_ERZ1026950 | MGnify/ENA primary metagenome ERZ1026950 (study PRJEB26926, sample SAMN06164747) | human gut metagenome | biome: ENVO:00009003; feature: ENVO:2100002; material: ENVO:00002003 | host: Homo sapiens | place: USA | collected 2012 ... | reverse complement strand
AATCAAATAATACTATAATGACTGCTCTGCAAAGAAAAGGGGTGCTTTTTTGAATATTGATGATTTTGCAGAAATTCTGAAAATCGGTGAGTCGATTAATACAGAATTTAAATCGTGGAATAAAGTGTCTGATATGAAGAAACGAATTAATTTGGCGGTTGATGAACTTATAGCTTTTGCAAATAACAAAGGAGGCACTCTTTACTTTGGCGTTGAAGATAACGGTGAAGTTACGGGTTGTGACGGTAACTACGATTTGCAGAACATTATTGAATCAATTTACGAAAAAACAAGACCGTCTATTTTTGTTGATCCCGAAGAAATAGAATACAACGGTAAAAAGGTGATTGCACTTACCGTTGCATCAGACGGAATTACACATGCAACTACAGACGGCAGATGCTTAAAAAGACTTGGAAAAAATTCTAAACCGTTTTATCCCGATGAAATGAGCAACCGCTATTCTGAAATTCAAAGCTCCGATTTTTCGGGAAGGATTTTGTCAGACAGCACGGAAGATGATATAAACAAACTTGAAGTTTATAAGTTGAAAGAAAAATTAAAAGCGAGAAATCCCGAATCGACATTAGCTGATATGGATGATGTTGCATTTTTGCGTGACCTTGCTTTGGTTAAGTCTGACAGCGGTAATATTAAATTGACTGTGGCTGGATTATTATTTGTAGGCAAAGAGCAGGCAATCAATAGATTACTTCCACAGGCAGAGGTAATTTACTTGCACTATTCCGAGTCGAATTTAGAAGAATATGATGCAAGACTTGATATGAAGGCTCCTATTATATCGGTAATTGACAGACTTTCAGAGAAAATACAAGACTCAAATCGTATTGTCAACGTTCAGGTTGGACTTTTCAGATTGGAAATTGTCGATTTTCCTGAAAAAGTTTTTCAAGAGGCATTACTCAATGCTTTGTCACACAGAGATTATCAAAGTCAAGGTGCGGTTTATGTAAAGCATTATCCTGATAAAATTGTAATAGAAAACCCCGGTGCATTTTTGGACGGTATCACAGAAAATAATATAATTACACATCCGTCTGTTCCGAGAAATAAATTAATTGCCGAAACTCTGCAACATCTAAAATACGTTCAGAGAACAGGACAAGGTGTTGACATTATTTTCAGAGAAATGATATCATCCGGCAAGCCGTTTCCCGAATACAAATCGTATAATGATGCGGTTTCGCTGACAATCTATAGTGCTATTGATGATATTGATTTTGTAAAATTCATTGCCAATGAAGAAAACGAACTGAACAGAAGTTTTTCACTTTCGGAACTTATGATTTTGCGCTACCTTAAAGATAACCGCAAAATCACAATGTCTGAGGCAGAGAGCTTAATTCAAGAAGCTCGTGATCAGGCTCAGAATGCCTGTAATAACCTTAAAAGATATGGTTTGATTGAGTTGTCGGGCAATGAATATATGTTGACGGCAAAGATATATGACGAGTTAAAAAATTCTGTTGATTACACTAAGGATAAAGCAATTCAATATATCAAAGCAAGAGAAATGATTTTGGAATATATCCGTGACAGAGGTTTTATTAATAACGAATTAGTAAGAGAATTGTGTGGCTTTTCACAAAAACAAGCCCGTATAATATTGCAACGAATGAGAAAAGAGAATTTGATTGAACTATCCGAAAAAGGAAGATACGCTAAATATATCATTAAGAAATAATTTAACGCGCCCTTAACGCGCCCAAATGTGTGTTTAACGCGCCCTTAACGCGCCCAAATGTGTGTTTAACGCGCCCTTTTAATTAAAAACAGCACCAAACAATATGTGTTCAGTGCTGTAAATACAATGAAATGAAATTTTTAAACCACCGCTCCGAGACAGAGGATGCTTTGCAGGATTTTGTATTCTTCTTCAAAGTCGGAGAGGGGGAGGGGATTTTTGCCGAGCCCCATTTCTATGGTGAGGGCAGGTCGGCGGAATTTTTCGATGAACCAATCCTTAAAGCCGCCGCCTGTGGCAATCTCCTCGGGAAAGGCTATGTTGTAGCCGCTTGCCTGTGAGAACATTGACGCAAGCCGAAAGCTCAGAACGGGTGTATGTCTGCCGAATGAGCAGTAAATTTCCCGTCCCTGACTGTGCAGAGCGATTGCCCGTTCAAAGTCAATATTACGGCAGAGTGTTGTCAGCGCCTTTGTTTCGGGTTCGCTCTCGGGATGATTGCCGCCGAATCTTGTCGGCGCCGGACACTTGATGTTGTTTTTTAGTTCAAGCTGTTTAAGCCTGCACCAACCCGCATTGAAGTTGTGATTGATGTCAACTCCACGGGCGTTTGCCTGCCATTTGTATGTATCGGTGCAGACCTTTTCGACAAGCGGTTTGTATTTGAATGCGGCGTCACTGCCGTGCAGAGCAATTTCCGTGCCGTCGGGATTCACGCAAGGCACAATCGTAAGTCCGCGAATGCTTAAAAAATTCCCGATTTTGTATTCGCCGACAGGATTATCGTTTTGCATAGCCTGACAACATTCTTCAAAGAATTTCAGCAAGGCAAGCACAGTGAGGTACTCCGAGCCGTGAAAACCGCCGCAGTATAGCACACGGTTTTTGGTGTTGCCGATGTGCAGAACATCAATACCTCTTCCGCACACGCTTTTTCCTGCAAAGCAGTGCTTGATAAATTTGTATTTCCCACAAAGTCCGTTTATTATTTCCTTGCGCGTTTTGTAATCGGGAAAAACATTATAATCGGTCATAACAAAATCCTTTCCTTTCGATAATTCAATCTTTAAAACGGAGGCATAATTATGGAGCTTTTTGAAAAAACTCTTGACAGCAAGAAAATTTTTGACGGCAGAGTCCTGCATATTGTCCTTGACGAAGTGGAGCTTCCTGACGGAAAAAGGTCAAAGAGGGAGGTTGTCAATCATCCGGGCGGAGTATGCGTTGCCGCTCTTGATGAGGACAATAACCTTTCTTTTGTAAAGCAGTTTCGCTATCCGTACAAGGAGGTTGTGCTTGAGCTTCCTGCCGGCAAGCTTGAAAAGGGTTCTACTCCGCTTGAGAACGGAAAGCGTGAGCTTCTTGAAGAAACGGGACTTGAGGGCTACTCCTACATTTCTCTCGGTCAGGTCTATCCGTCTCCCGGATACACCTCGGAAATTATCCATCTTTATGCCTGTCGGGTAAAGTCACAGGGCGAGCAAAAGCTTGACGAGGGTGAGTTTTTGAATGTTGAAAAAATCTCCCTCAACAAAGCCGTTGAAATGGTGCTTAACAATATGATTCCCGACTCCAAAACACAGATTGCCGTTTTAAAGACTGCCGCACTTTTGAAAAGCGGTAAAATTTAATTTAATCATAGGAAATATATATGCAGAATTTTACTGTTTCAGAACACGAAAAATTGAATACCGCCATTGCTCTCGGATTTTTTGACGGACTTCACAAGGGACACCGAAGGGTTATTCTCTCGGCTGTTGAGCAGAAGAAAAACGGACTTTTGCCCGTGTGCTTTACATTTGCTCAAAGCCCTAAGGAGGTTCTCGGAAAATCTTCTAAGGGTGCGCTTATGACAACGGAAGATAAGCTGAAAACGCTTGAAAGCCTGGGTATTGAACATACCTTCAGTCCCGACTTTAAAAAGCTGATGAATATGTCTGCAAAGGACTTTGTCGAGAAAATTATTTTTGGCGACCTCAATGCAAAATTTGTTGTCTGCGGTTTTAACTATCGTTTCGGAAAAAACGGCGAGGGCGATACCGATTTGCTCAAAAAGCTTTGTGACGAGAATGGTACAAAGCTTAAAGTGATTGAGCCTGAGCGTGACGATGGCGATGTTGTTTCGTCAACACTTATCCGCTCGCTTGTGAGCGAGGGAAACATCCGCCGTGTAAACAAGCTTTTGTGTTCGCATTTTGGCTTTTCTGCCGTGATCACTCACGGAAAAAGACTCGGCAGAGAACTCGGCACTCCGACAATCAATCAGAAACTTCCCGAAAATCTTGCCGTGCCGAAATACGGCGTTTATGCGTCTGCCGTTACGCTTGAAAACGGAAAGGTCTATTGCGGTGTGACTAATATCGGTGTAAAGCCGACGGTGGGAGGAACAAAGCTTTTGAGCGAAACTTGGATGCCTGACTTTCACGGCGGTGAAATATACGGTCAGACAGCCGATGTCCGTCTGCTTGATTTCATTCGTCCCGAAAAAAAGTTTGACAATATCACCGAATTAAAAAATGCCATAACCGACAATGCAGTTACGGCAAAAGAGATTTTTGGTGAGATGTATAGATACGGAGTCTGAAGTAAGTGTAGTATTTATCTATGGTTGACATCGCAATTTTAGCTTGATACAATATGATACGAGAATACAAGGAAGTTTAAGGCGGTTAGTCACATCCAAACACAAACCGATGAAAGCATTGGCTAATATGTGCAAGGAGGTGACACAGGTGGAATACATAATTTGTTTTACCTTACTTGTTACAATAATAATTGTTGCAATAAAAAAATAACCGCCCTTACAGCCCGGAAAACTTAGGGACGGCTATTTTTGTCTTTTCTTTTTTCGGCTAACCGCTTTTAACGGTTTTCCTTGTGTTCTTATTATATATTATGCAAAAAGCAATGTCAATATTCCATTTGAATTTTATATAGCTGAAAAATGTTGAGCGGTGACGGAACTTTCCGACACCGCTTTTTTATTTGAATTCATCGTTAAGAATTTCATCAAGGTTATTGACCATTGCTGTGACGATTTCGTATGAACCGCCGTCTGAGATTGACTTCATAAGAGCGTTTATGTTTTCTTCAAAATCCTTCGGCAAGAGGGTACAATACTTTTTGCAGAGCTGAACCTGTCTTTTCTCACCGGGGTGAGTTTGGCGGTTGAATGCAAAGATAACATCAAAATAGCTTTCGAGGAATGCCGTGATTCTGTGATTGACGCTGACGATATCACCGCGCTCCTGCATTTTCTTAATCTGCCTGTCATATGACGGAAGCTTTCCGCTCAAAAGGCTGCGGTTGTTTTTGATAATAGCTCTGCGGAGATTTTCGGGATAGTCAATCTGCACCATATCTCTGAATTTTGTAAAAGTCCCTGTCTTGTCAAAAAGAACCTTGCTGTTCTTGATATTGTGCCAAAATGCGGTTGTATAGCCGTTAAAAGCCTTGCCGCCTTTGATTACCGTATCAATATATCCGCCGAACCTATCAATTTCGCGGTAGATTATGTCAACAGGAGTACCGTTGTTCATAACCGTGTTGTCTTCGCTCTCCCAGTAGTGATTGCCAAATTCGGCAACGGAGCAGTATTTTCCCAGAAGATTTTCTCTTGTTTTGCCGGTCGGTATTTCTGAGCAGTAAACATAAATATCATAGTCTGAATTTTCATCGGCTTCGCCTGTTGAACGGGAGCCTCCGAGTGCGACAGCCTCAACCGCATCAAGCGACTTGAGTGCAAGCAAAATTTCTTCGAGGTTTTTATCATTAACAGTGTATTCCGTAAAGTTCATAGTTTATCCCCTTTCGTTATATGGTATCATATTTTTTGTCGGATTATGCCGTAGCCTTTGCCGTTCCGTTTGAGTTTGTTTTTTCTTCAAGCACCACTCGTTTGCCTCTCCAACTGCCTTTTATCCAGCGGATAAGCACGACAACACCTCTGAAAATCTCATCTGCCGCCATAGCAATCCAAATTCCCGTAAGTCCCATTCCAAAGAAAATGCCGAGCAGCCAACCGAGTCCGACGCTCAAAATCCACATCGAAAAGATAGCAAGTGCAGTCGGAAACTTAACATCACCGGCGGCTTTCATACTGTTGATTATAACAAGGTTTGTTGTTCTGCCGAATTCAAGAATAATCGCAATGAACATAACCGTTGAACCGAGTGCGATAACTGCCTTGTCGCCTGTGAAAAGTCCGAGTGTAAACGGCGAAATCAACCAGTTTATAATTGCAACCGAGATTGAAATTATCATACCGAAACGCAAAGTTTTCAGCACTCTGCGGTATGCAAAATCGTAATCGTGAGCGCCTACGCTGTGACCGACAATAATCTGTGTTGCATTTGCAGCGGCAAGAGCAATCATATATGTGAACATTGAAAGCATATTAGCGTAGATTTTTGCGTTGATTGCAACGATACCCATTGTGTTGATGAATGCCTGTAAAAAGAGCTGTGAACAGTCGTAGGAAATGTTCTCGCCTGCTGTCGGAATGCCGAGTTTAAGAAGGCTTTTGAGAACATCATACGGAAACGGGCGAAGATATTTAAGGCTGAACTTGCCTTTGATAACCGTGTAGAAGTATATAACAGATGCAATTACCGCAATAACTCTGCTTCCGCATGTGGAAACAGCCGCACCTGATGCGCCGAGTCCGAGTACTTTAAGAGGTCCGTAGAGCAAAAGAGCATTTCCGCAGATATTGATAATGTTCATTCCCAAGCCGATAATCATACCGAAAACGGTTTTGCCGTTGCTTGCAAAAACTGAGTTAAAAGCGTTGATAAGTGCCTGAGTAAAGATTGTACCGCCGACTATTCGCATATACATATCGGATTCGTCAAGCATTGCCGCAGGCACCTGCATTGCCTCAAGCAGATTTCGGCTGAATATGAAAACAACAAGGCTGATTACAATACTCAATACAAAGTTGAATGACAATGCAACCGTGTAAATCATATTCATCTTTTCTTTTTTGCCTGCACCAAGGTACTGGCTGACGATAATGCCGGTTGCACTTGATATAATGTTAAAGGCAAGGGTCAAAAAGCCGAGAACCTGATTTGCGTTGCCAATTGCACCAACTGCGGTACTGTTGTAGTTTGAAAGCATAATCGTGTCAACATAGCCGAGTGAAACGCCGAGCAACAGCTGTAAAAATATCGGCCATGCAAGCTTTATTACTCTTTGATTCATAACAGAATCGTTCGGATTTTTGAGTTTTGAAGAAGTAGCAGACATAAATATACCCTCCGTTGAATAAAATGAATAATATATTATTTGTTAATAATGCTTGTGTTTACGATTGTTTTGGTAAAATAAAATCTGTGTAAATTGTGTATTGCCGCCGTTTTGACTGCTTGACCGCTGTGTATTTGAGATGTATAATCTAATTGCGGATGACTGCGAACTGTCGCAATATCCAAGCTAAGTTCAGATAACTGACGGTTGTTTCAGACAAAATCAGAAAAATACAACGCAGCTGCGAATGCGAAAGGATAAAAAGTATGAATATATGTGTTTTTGGCTCATCAAGTGAGCAAATTGACAAAATCTATCTTGAATCTGCCGAGCATCTCGGCAAGAGAATTGCCGAAAAGGGCTACAACCTTGTTTTCGGTGCGGGAAAATACGGGATTATGGGTGCATCCGTCCGCGGCGCATACAACGCAGGCGGTTACACAATCGGAGTTACACCAGATTTTTTTATTGATGTGGGTGTTGTTTTTGACAAATGCTCCGAACTTATTGTAACAGATACAATGCGTGAACGCAAAGGTATTATGGAAGATAAAGCGGACGCTTTTGTAATCTGTGCCGGCGGTATGGGTACTTTTGAAGAATTTTTTGAGGTTCTCACACTAAAGCAGCTTAACAGACACACAAAGCCTATCATTATATACAATGTAAAAGGATACTATAACTCAATGCTTGCGATGCTTGACAATGCCGTAAGTGAAAAGTTTATGACCAATGCCTGTAACAGACTCTACACGATTGCCGATACCGAAGAAGAGGTTTTCAATCAGCTCGAGAATTATGTTCCGTTCACCTACAATAAATATGGGTTTCTCAAAAAGGACGGTGAGCAGAATGGCTGACAAATGCGAATTTTGTGCAAACTTTGTGAGTGACGATGAATTTGGCGATTATTGCAGCATCAACCTTGATGAGGATGAAATGGCAAGGTTTCTTTCACAGAACACAGATTCATGTCACTATTTCCAGCTTTATGATGAATACAAAATAGTCAAAAAGCAAAATTAAATAATGCAACACAATCTTACAGTAATTTACAACAAGACAGGTTACAAATTTGTAATAACTATTTAAAATTTAATAAATGTCATTTGTTATTATTGTAAACCTAAAGTCCCTTTAAATAAAGGGACTTTTTTGTCTTCTTATATCATTTTAAAGGGAACAATATGAATAAAGGACAAAAACTCAGAAATTTATAAAATATTGATTAAGTAATGAAAAATTAGAATATTGCACAAATGAAATGTGAAAATCTTGTGAATTCATCCAAAAATGGTGACAGTCGAAGAATTAATATTGCAAATTGTGCGTTTAGGGTATAAAATACTGTTATATTTTGGCGCAGATGTGCGTTTATGAGGAGAGTGTTTGCATGGGCCTTTTTAACAGGATTATTGATAAAATGGTCAGTGATAAAGTTCCATTTAAAAAGAGAAAAAGGCTGATTGTATTTGTGGCAATCATAACCCTTCTTTCTATGACGACAGCTACGGTTGCGTGGTTCTCGGTAAACACTTTCGCGGGCGTTGACAAGCTTGACCTCAATATCAGCCTTGCCGCACAACTTAAAGTCAGTATGGAAAACCACGGCAAAGACCTTGAAAAATACGGCAAGGTAATCACAAATGAAATGATTGACGATTACCTTAAAAAGCACGGTTCAAGCCTTGAAGATACGGTGCTTGACCCTGTTACAACAAGAGAGGGTACAGAGTTCACCAATCAGCGCGGCACAGTCAGAGAGCCTAACAAGCACAGCTACCTTGAGTTTGAATGTTACTTCATCGCAACCGAGGAAATGTGGGTTCATCTCACAACCGAAAGCACAAAAGCAGGCGCTGATGACGGTACAAAGGTGTCAACAGAGTCAACCGGTGCAAAGGCTGATGTAGTAAATTGTGCAAGAGTTGATTTCACAGCCGAGGGAACAGGCAACGGCACAACAATTTATGAGCCGCACAGAAGTACTCCCGTAAACGGACAGACAACTTTTGATTTGCCGTCAGGTTCAATGGTTTACTCAAACAACACAAGACTTTTCCATCTTAATCAGCTCGAACCGGTTAAGGTAACAGTTCGCCTTTGGATTGAGGGTAACGACCCCGAGTGTGATGACGATGTTCAGGATGCACAGCTTTCTGTACAGCTTGGCTTTGTCGGATGCGATAAGGACAATAGACCAATATCATAATTAAACAATATCCCGTAGTGGCGGTCATCGGCCGCCCGCCCTGGAGGAACTGTCATTCAACGCAGATTTCAGACAGGAGAAAAATTATGGGTTAATGAAATACGCACAATCCGACAGTTAAACGGATACAACTTTGAGGGGAGAGAAAAACTTGTTCGGAAAAAAGAAACCAAAAATTGAACAACCGATTACTCCCGAGGAGTTAAGTCGCTTAAATGATAAGAAAATGGCAGATGCCGAGATTGAACATTTTCATGTGAAAAATGATTCAATCGAGATTGTAAAATACAAAAAGCGCAGACGGCTTTTGAGTATTATCCTTTCGGTCTGCATAATCATTCTTCTTATTCTGTTCATTGTTTCAACGCTTGTAACGCAATGGGGCGACTTGATTATCAGCATTGATTCTCCTGCCGTAAAAAAAGGTATCGTGCTTAGCGAAGACGCTGACTTCAAAACTCAGTGTGCTTCACTTACTGCGAAGCAGGTTAAGGATGTTACAAACATTACATATGCATGGCTTCCTGTTGACCTTGACACAAGCAAGGACGGTGCGCACAACGGCAAAAACTATGTTGCTTATACTTTCTATTGTAAAAATAACGGAGAGGTTGAGCTTGACTATGATGCAGTGCTTGAAATCACAGGTGCGGCTAAGTCGGCAGATGAAGCAACCCGAGTTATGATTTACAAAAACGGCAAGAGCTCAATTTACGGCAAAGGTCAGTACAAAGACAGAAGCAAAGCCGAAACCGATTGCACAAAGTTTGTAAGCGATAAGGAAGTTTATAAAACATCAACCGAAAAATTCAAGGTTGGCGATATTGACAAATACACAATCGTAATTTGGATTGAGGGTAACGACCCCGAATGTATCGACGATATCCGAAACGGTCATGTAAGAATGAGAATGCTGTTCTCGGTTCGTGACGATGAAGAATCCACAGCAAAACCGTAATTTTCGGTACAGTATTACATCAACTTGGTATTATGTGCCTCGGCACTGATATAGTAAAAAATCCCTATGGTGTTTTAGGGACAAAAATTAATTTTATTTAGGAGGAATTTCTCTATGAAAACAACATCAAGAAAGAGATTATTAATCTCTTCCGTAGCAATGCTCCTCGTGGCAATGCTCGCACTTGGTACAGCAACATTTGCTTGGTTCACACAGAACACATCAGCTACGGCAAACGAATTTAGTGCAAAAACTGTTAAGGCATCAGAACTTAAACTTTCAAGTGAATCCATAGATTGGACCGATACATTGAACTATGGATATAAAGATAAAGTATTGAAGCCAGTTTCAACAGTAGATGGTATAAATTGGTTCACTGCTGTAGCTGCTAAGAAGGATTCTTATGCTACAACAAAAGCGTTAGCAGAAAAAGTAGGATCTGCTAATGTGAAGAATTTTGCTATTGTAGACGAGCTGAATATTCAGAATCAGGGCGGTGCAGCTGTTGAAAAAGTTAAAATTAATTTTACTTTGAAAGAAACTGATGCTAACGATTCTAATACAGCTAACAAGTATCTCCGTATTGCTCTTGTGAAGGTAAATAGTAAAGGCGACAAATCTGATCCAAATTATGCTGCTAACTTTGCTAAATCTGTTTACGCTGCTGGTGCAGATTCAGCAGAAGCTATTTCTTCAATTGATGCGGATCCGATTGCTACTGCTACGATTAAAGCAAGCGATGCATCTAAGGGTGTTACTATTCCTGTAGGTGACCTTGGTGCATATAATAAGGCTGATGAGTCTTCATGTACAGCATACTATAACATCTATGCATGGTTTGAGGGTCAGGACACAAATTGTCAGGATGCTTATGCAGGTAATAAGATGCCGGAAGTTCAGTTCTCGGTAACAGGTGATACAGTTGCACAGCAGTAATGATAGTAATATTTAATATTTCTGCTAATTAATTTCGCAAAAATCTAAATGCAATGGAGACCCCTTATGAAAAAAGTTGTAAAAAGAATAGTAAACATAATAATTGACATTATTGTGATTTTGATTCTGGCAGTGTCGATTTTAATCGTTACATTGTCACTAACTTCCAAATCATCAGGGGTTCCCAATGTTTTCGGCGTTGCGCCCCTCAGCGTTTTGTCAAGTTCAATGGAGGACACAATCAACACAGGTGATATGATCCTCTGCGAGGTTACAAATGATCCCTCATATGAATATGAAAAAGGTGATATTGTTACCTTCCCAATCACAGTCAACGGTGAGTCCGTTCTTAACACTCACCGAATTGTAGAGGTTGTTAAGGATGAAAACATTACCTACTACAGAACACAGGGTGACAACAAGAAAACCAACCCGGAGCCCGATAAGGATCTTCAAACCTCTTCAACTATTGTTGCCAAATACACAGGTACGAAGGTTGGCGGCGTGGGTAACTTTTTAAGCTTTATCAGAACTCAGCTTGGATTTTTCCTCTGCGTTCTGCTTCCGATGATTATTTTCTTTGTTTATGAAGCGGTTCGTGTTATTCTCAACCTGCTTGCCTACAATAAAGAAAAAACTCTCGAAGAGGCAAAGCTTGCGGTTGATTCCGCAGAGCTTACCGAAGAACAGAAAAAGAGAGCCATTGAGGAATATCTTGCCTCCGTCGGAGAAAATCAGGACAAGGCGGAAAATGAGCCTGAAGTACAAACACCTGCTGACGGCAATAACTCCGCTGATAATTCCGATTAAGTTATGACAAATTTGTCCCTAACGCATTCATAGCGTTTATCGTAACGGTATATTTCTTTCTCAGTATCAAAGCTGAGAAAGAAATACAGTTACAGCTTACAGTAAAAACACAACAGAAATTATCAGTTAATAGCAGTGGCGAACCGAGTTCTCCCGTCTGAAATACAAATTTTCTGATAATACAAAAACAAATCATTAACACAAAACCGTTTCCGTCGGAAACGAGCGGCAGTCGCTGATTGCCGCAGTATAAGGCGATGAAATTTCGCCTAAAGAAGATGAGAGTAGATTTTTTTAAGGAGACGAAGTACCGTGGATACAGTATTTAAATTTCTTTTTGAATTTCTCGGTCAGTTTTTTGGCTCATTATGGTCAATAATCACCGGGTTATTTGGCGGAGTAGGCAATGCCTTTGATTTTTCCGCTTATGTAAACATTATTAATGCCTATACCACGGAGCTTGGCGGCCTCGCATGGGTAATTGCGATTATTGCCATTGTGCTTCTGGTAGCTGTGCTAGCACTTTGCGTATGGCTTATTGTCGTCGCTGTAAAAAAGTTTATTCGTTCGCACAGAAGAAGAAAAGATACAGATTCTCTTGTTAAAGAGGTTCAGGCACTCAACAAAGAGGTTATGAGACTCAACCTTGAAAAGGATAAGATTCTCTCTATGAAGGTTTCACAGATTGGTCTTAACCCCAACGAGATTTCAGAGCTTACAGGCGAAGAAATCGAGTCGCTCAACAACGGCGAAGAAGAGGACACAGGCGAAAGCCGTTTCTACAAGCTTACGGAAATCGACCATCTTTGGGCAGATTATGTTCCGCCGGTTTATGACAACGATATCACACTTCCCGAGTTCTGTGAGCGTTTCAGACTCTTTGCTTGTTCACAGCTTGGTCTTTACTACGATATTAAGCTTATCAGACTTTTTGTTGCTGCGTTTGCGTCTACCAGACTTATTATCCTTCAGGGTATTTCAGGTACAGGTAAAACTTCACTTGCTTACGCCTTTGGTAAGTTTGTAAACAATCCTTCAATCGTTGCTTCCGTTCAGCCGTCATGGCGCGACAGAACAGAGCTTTTCGGTTACTTCAACGAATTTACAAAGAAGTTCAACGAAACTGAGCTTCTACGTGCAATGTATGAGGCATCGTATAACGAAAACATCTATGCGGTAATCCTCGATGAGATGAATATCGCTCGAGTTGAGTATTACTTTGCCGAGATGCTTTCAATTCTTGAAATGCCGTCAAGAGATGAGTGGGTTGTTGATATCATCCCGAACTCTTGGCCGTCTGACCCGAAGCATATCGTGAACGGTCAGCTCAAAATTCCGCCGAATATGTGGTACATCGGTACTGCGAATAACGATGACTCGACATTTGCTATCACAGATAAGGTTTATGACCGTGCTATGCCGATTAACATCGACACAAAGGGTGTTCCTTTTGAAGCACCTCTCACAGACTCTGTATACATTTCATACAAACATTTTGAGTACATCCTCAATGCCGCTAAGGTTCAATTTGTTGTTTCGGAAGAGAACCTCAAAAAGATTGCCCTTCTGGATGATTATGTTATTGAGCATTTCCGCATAGCTTTTGGTAACCGTATTGTAAAACAGCTTCGTGACTTTGTTCCTGCTTATGTCGGAACAGGCGGTACAGAGCTTGACGGTCTTGACTATGTTCTTGCCCGCAAGGTATTTAGAAAATTTGAGTCACTCAATCTTTCATACATTCGTGATGAAATAGATGGCCTTTGTGCGTATATTGACGAGCTTTTCGGCGAAGAAAATATGACTGAGAGCAAGGATTATCTCCGTATGCTCAAGAAGCTTGTATAATTTTAGCAATTCAGGGCGAACTCTGTTCGCCCTTTGCTTGGTGAAAGGACTTTGCTCCTTTAGCGGTAAAACTATCTGATTGGAGAAAAATCAATGGCTGATTTTGGTAAATATTTCAGAGCATATATGTATATGCAGGACATTCTGAAAAATGATTTTACTTACAATTACATAACAGAAGGCCTTAAGGACGGCGATAAGGGCGAGGATAAGCTCGACGGTAAGACCAACGAAAAGGTAATTGATATGGAATGGGTTGTTGCCATTGAGGAAACACTTCCGTACATTCAGAAAGCAATAGACGAACAGCGCCGTTTTATTAAGCAGGTTGACAATGTTGTTAGAGTTGAGCTTGCAAAAAAGATTGGCCCCGAGTCGGTTAAGCACCTTTCGCAGCACACTAACTTTATCGCCAAGGTTGAGGGTGATATGGTAACGCCTAACAAAATCCTCACAATTGAGCGCGAAGAAAGCTTTGCTATTTATGAAAACCGTGTGCTTATGACGCTGATTCGCAAAGCGCTTCATTTTGTTGACGATAAATATTCAAAAATGAAAGATGTGCCGAACGACAGCTATAATAAAATTTCTATGGTTCGCCACATTGATTTTAATGAGAAAAAAGTAGATTTTAATCTTAACTATATAAATGAATCTCACGAAACTCTTGCAGATGACCTTGATGTTCTTGATGTTTCTCAGCTTTCGGACTTTGACCGAATCAGAAGAATCAGAACAACCCTTAATGAGTTTTTAAACACTCAGTTGATTAAGGAAATCTCAAAAGAGCCTGAGGTTCATCCGCCGCTCATGCAGACCAACCTTCTCAAAAAGAACCCCAACTTTAAAAGAGTGGTTGAGCTGTGGAACTTTCTCGACAGCTACAAGCGTAAAGGCTTTGAGGTTGTAAGCGAGGAATACAATGGCAAAATGACAGATACTGTTCAGCAGGATGTTTACTTTGCGATGGGATTCCAGCATTTTATGATGTCTATTGCTACAAACCCGGCACTTCGTTCAATCCTTAAGGAACAGTACGACGCTGAAAATGCACGAATTGCCGAGGAAGAATCAAAGCCGCAGAAGGCCCGCGAGGCGGTTATGAAGGCACAGCTTGATGCTGTTCGTAAAGAGGAGATGGAAATCCGCCTTCGTGAAATTCGTGAACGCGAAAAGAAAATCCTTGACCTCACGAATGAAATCAAGAATTTAAAGGTTATAATTGATCAGAAAGAACAGCAGATTCTCACTCTTAGGGGCAGGGTTTCTGCTCTTGAAGACCAACTTGAAGAGGTTAAGAAAGAGCTCCAGCAGACAAAACTCAAGTTGATGGAGGCAGAAAAGAGAATTGCCGAGCTTGAGGAAGAAAATCAGCAGTTAAAAGATACTATTGAAGAGTTGAATAAAACGATTGATGAACTCAATCAGACTATTGACACACTCAATAAAAAAATAGTAGAATTAAACAGCAAGATACTTGTTCTTGTGCAGGAGAATGCTCGCTTGCAGACAAAGGTGAAAGAGCAGGAAACTGTTATCGCCGAGCAGAAGGCTCATATTGCAGAGCTTGAAACTCAGGTTGCCGAGCAGCTTGCAAAGATTGCCGCTCTTACACAGAGCCTTGAAAAGTGCCATGCGCAGATTGAAGAGGATAACCGCAGGATTACCGACCTAACCGAGAAAAATGAAAATCTTACGGAAACACTTCAGAATGAGCGTGTTCAGCACAGGGACACAGTCAATAAAATGAATGCCGATTTTGCTGAAGAAAAGCAGCAGATGAACGACGCTCATTCGGCAGAGGTTGAATCGCTCAATCATAAGATTGCGGATGCTGAGGTCGAACATAATGATTATGTTGCCAAGCTTAATGCGGATTTTGCCGCAAGGGCAAATGAAACCGAGCAAAAGCATCTTAAAGAGCTTGCAGATAAAGAAGAAACTCACAAGAAGGAACTTGTTGAAATTAAGGAAGCCAACCTTAAATCATCAGCCGCAAGCAATGCTGCTCACGCTTCTGAGCTTAAAAAGGCTTATAAGTCGGTTGACAAAAAGGTTGAGCTTGCAGAAAAAGCTTGTGAAAAGCGTATGAAAGCCAAGGTTGCCGAGGTTAAAAAAGAGGCTCAGGCTGAAATTCGCAAAGCCGAAAAGAAAGCAAGCGAAAAAATCAGCCTTGCTAAGGATGAAATTAAATCTGTCAAGGATACAGGCGATTTGTTCGTTCGTGACTACGGCTTCGGCAGTGTTGCAGTTGTTTCAAAATATGCCGATGAGCTTGTTAAGTTCGGCAAAGCTACTGTTGCAGACGAGCTTATAAACGCACAGAAAAGCGTAAGATCTCTTTGCATATGCAGAAGTAAAAAGGGTGTTGTGCTTGCAGGCTTTTCACAGAGCGGCGCAAGCGTATATAATGTTTATAAAAAGCAGGCAGATCTTACTGTTGCATTTAACGATTTGTGTTCAATGCTGAAAGGTATGAGCAATCTGCCGATTGTAATTACATTCTCCGGTGTTGACAGACCGTTTGTGATGAATTTTGAAAACATTGTAAGAGATGCAACCAAAAGAAAAACAACTGTTTTCCATAACAAAACTCTGAAAGCAAACGGATTTGTTTCAGTTTACTTTGGTAAAGAATAAGGGGCAAAAATGAAAAACTCTACTGCGCCCAACAGAAAAACGGGCAGAATGATTGCTAAAAATTTAATAGTTCTGTTCACTGTTGCACTTGCCGGCTTTTGCGGCATTCAGGCGTGGTTTACGGATAACCGTTCAGCCGAAGCCAACGGTATAGAGGTTGAGTGTCAGGCACCTGACGGTATTGAAATTGCTGTTGTTGGGCACGATGCCCCTGCACCTACCGAATATACAACGGGTAATATTACGCTTAATAAAACTAATTACCCATTTCTTGAGAACCTTCAGTTGACCGAAATAACCGGTGACGGCACATCTTTTAAAAAACCGGCTTTGTATCAAACAGGCGGTCAAGCCCATGTTGATACAAAAGCAGATTGGAGTGATCCTACTGCAAATCTGCATTATTTGTCATTTGACCTTTACATTCGTTCAAAATCGCAGTATAATATATCAATAGGCAAAAAATCAACAATAAAACCGGATGCTCCTCAACTCACAACTCAAGACGGTACGGGCATTAAAAATAAAAGCAAGTACGGTAATTTTTCAAGAGATTCCGTAGTTGGTGCAGTAAGATTCTCGGTTGTTGACTATAAGCAGGATCCTCCTTCAAAAAAGCTCCTGTGGTTGCCGGCTCCGAATATCTTGTTGGAGCAGACGAATGACGAGTACACTTTGTCAGACAATAAGACAAGCGGGGATTCGTACAGTCATGTATACTATAATTCGAATAAAGAACGGAATACATTCAGCAGTACTGCTGATGATAGTGCGTTTGTTGTGAATAATAGCGGTTTTGTCGGCGGAAAATTTACCTATGAGCTTGGTAAAAACCAAAACATTGCTCGACTTGAAAAGCCCTCAGGAACAGGTCAAGAAGATGATCAATTCTTCAGTGCTATGGTAACCTGTAATATGTGGATCGAGGGCGAAGACGCAGAGGCAAGACTTGCCCTTGTAAACGGAAAATTTAATGTTAATCTTGTATTGACAAAAGAGACAAAAGAAAGTTGATTTTAAAGTAGGAAAGGGGAATTTTTGATGAAGTTGAAAGATAAGTTTTGTAACTTTCTCAACGGTTTAGTTGACTCAAGACTGAATAACACAAAAAAGGTCACGACTTCATATGTTGCTCTTTTTCTTGTTTTAAGTATTTTCGCAGTATCTACCTTTTCATGGTTCACAATAAGAGATACGGCAACTATTGATTCAGATCCCTTTTCTCTTGAATCTGCTGCCGGAATGAGAGTTAATAAGGGTGAAGAAATAAGAAATACAATCACCGTAAAACAGGCAAAGCTGAAAGAAGCATCAAGTGTTGACGGTCGTAATATGTTTTTCCCTGTAGATCGCGGATACGGCGATAAAGGACAAAGCGTTGACACAAGCGAAATGAAATTTCGTGAAGGCACAGTAGGAGATAAAAATAACGGATACATATACGGCGATTTTACCCTTACCGGTCAAACAGGCGGTCAGGTTGAAGTATATGTAAAAAGCTACAAAGTTCAGGTACATAATAGGAATACAAATAAAGATGAAGTTTATGACGGTGCAACACATATTACTGTTGACAACAACAGTAAGCCATCGACATATCTGGCATATCAGAATCCTTGTCCAATAAGGATTGCATTCATCAGAAACAGTGCTGAGGCTTCGACCGTTATTGATCCCACTGCAATTATTGACAACTACGCTGACGAATGTCAGGCAGTAAGTTCTGTTAATTCGCTCGGCTCGGCAACAACCACTAAAGCAAAGGGCAGGTCATTTTCCGACTACTATTTCGGTACAGGTGCTCCTCTTTTTACTCTTGACGGTCTTAAATCCCAAAACATAACCATGGTTGCGTGGCTTGAGGCAACCGGAGAGAACTGTGACGCTTACGAGGGTCAGGATGTGTCAATTACAGTTGAACTTGAAAGTAACTGGAAAGATATGGAATATGTTACTTTCGTTGACAAAACAAAAGGTGATGCTGACAATGACCAAGATACGGAACTCAGGTGGGTTGGCAATGCCGGATGTTTCCTTGTTATGACCTATTATGACGAAAACTTTCAAAATCCAAAGTCAGTAGTAATGAGTGAGTCAAAGAGTGATGGAAAAAAACCTATTGAATGGATAGCTTATCTGCCAAAGGATAAAATAACAAACATATCTTTTATGCGATATAGTAAAGTAAAAGAGAAAATTAAGCTTGACGGAACTAATGATGTTGAGGTAGGCAGAATATATAATGTATGGCATACAACAGCTGAAGTAAATACATGGATTGCTGCAAATAAAAGTGGCAATGGTAAAAAAGCATATGATTGGTCACTTGACATAAATAAAAACGGTCTTCAGACATACCGCACAGATGACGGAACTGCAACCGGAAATAAAGAAAATACCTATTATGCCGTACACGGTAACGGTTACGGCGATACCCCTACTGTTGCTGAAAATGTTGCCCCGTGTATCGGATATTGGGGTACAAAGTATGCCAACAGTTCAGGCGGCAGTGTTGAACCGACTACAACCGAACAACTGCCGATAACCGGAGAGACCTACGCGAGAGCGGATATTCAAATTGATTACAATTTATGGTTAAATGAATATAATTCATATAACGGCGGCGGAGGTCTGAGAAATCTGCTTAGTCAGGATGTTTTGGTACTAAAAGCCGTTTTCGATTCAAACGGTACAGAAACCGCTTATGAAATGAAGCCGCAGGGTGGCGGAGATAAGTGCGTGCTGTCAAAGACAAGCGTCAAAAGCGGTTCTCGACTTGTAAGATTTGATTTGTATGATCCTGCAAAAGAAGATCCAATAATAAGGAATTATCTAGTGCCTACAAACATTCAGCATACATTTACTGAGAGTGCGGGTTCTAACGAATATATCATATCTTATAGTTTGGTAAATCAAGGATCAGGCAAAGTTGAAAAAGCAGGCAATTGGTAAATTTAATTGATTAACACATTAAGGAGGTGTCACGATGAGAGAAAGACTTGCTCTTTTAATGGAGTATTTGAAAAACAGACTTGCATTTGGCAAGAATAAAAAAACAAGAAAAGGTTTTATACTCACTATGGTGGCACTTGTTGAAGTACTCGCCATATCGGTTGTGTCCGTTTCGGCTTGGGTTGAAACTATTTCAACAATCACAATTAAAGCTGAGGGCGCAAAAATTGACAACTATGTTTATACTAATGCCGATATTGGCAGTGGTGATGGTTATTCAAACAAAATCATTGACTTGACTAAATATTTCCGTGCTGCGGGTGGAGTGCATCTTGCTTCGGCTTCAAGTGCTGACGGTGAAAATATATTTTTTCCAATAAAGAAATCAGGTGCTTCTGAGTTTGGTGTTGGCTCTTACAGATGTGCGGATGTAAATGATAAGAATGTTAATTATATTGACTTTTCATTTAATGTAAAGGTTGATGAAACCTTTAAAGCGGATCATGCAGAATTTTACCTTGATCAAGTACCTAAGATAACTATAGGTGGTGAAAATGTTTCAGGAAACCTTGTAAGAATGGCAATTACAGATACCGATACTCAAAATACGGTTGTATGCGGTTCTAATGCCGGTGACGGAAATGTTGTAAATAAAGCAGATGGCACTAACGCTCCTGAGAATGTTCAAGCTTTTAGCGATTTTGTTGTTAGTTCTGAACCTAGACCAACGGAGTTGTTTCGGGTTGATAGAGGAAGCAGTAAAACAATAAGTATTAAAGTGTGGCTTCAGGATGATAAGGCGGCTACTGCATATGCCGGTAAAACTGTTTCAATAACTGACGTTAATATTGTAACTCAGAACAAAAAAGGCAATAAAGTGTATTTTGTTGACCGTACTGTAAATGATACCACAAAAAATTGGACAAAGAATGTAACATTTCAGCAGGGTAGCAAAACTTCTGTAGCGATGAAGTTTGATGCGAAGTCGCATACATATTACTGTGATTATACACCAGCCGCTGACGGTACAAAAGTTAAGTTCACCTCGGGAAGTGTTACTTGGACTACTGATATGAAGTCGCTCAATTCAGGCGACAGTATGTACTACACCGCCTATGGCGATCATAATAACAGTAACGCCGGATACGGTACATGGGGCGAAGTGATTGAAATCAGTGTTTCAAGCAAAACCGCCGATGTACTCCCTGATACAGGCAATGTTTCAAGTGTATATATGGTTCCGGATAAAAATGACTCTTACAGTAAAGTTAGAATGCCATTTACTGCTGACAAGAAAAACTGGGTCGGTTATATTGCAAAGGAAAAGGCAGACAACATGACTTTTTCTTTTACAAATAACGGTAATACATATAAAATTCCTGCTCCTAACAGAGGCAATTCAACGCTTTTTGTTGTTACTTCTGCTACAACAGGTTATTGGGATCCACCTGCTACTATTACTGTTACTGCAGGCAAGAAAGATGCAGGAGATCCTAAAGTTAGTTATGATGGTTTGACAAGTACGACAATTTCGGTAACCCCAGGTACAAAGGTTAAGCTAATAGCAAATCCTAAAAAAGGTTTCGTATTGAAAAACTGGGTAAACAGCGATACAAGTGCCGTGGCAGACGGCATTGACAGCAACGGTTATTTTACCCCGACAGCTTCAGGTAACTATAACTTTACAGCCGTTTATGTTGAGTCGTTGACATTTGAGGCTTATGTCAGAACATATGACGGTGCAAACCTTTCTGAAAGCACAAATGGCGGCTCAGTTGAAATTAAGTGTGGAAACCAAAACTCGACTGTAGATTCCAACGATGGAACACACATTACACTCAATGCTGTTAAGGGCAGCACAGTTACATATTACGCAAAAGCTAAAGACGGATATGTTTTTGAAGGTTGGTACACAGATGAAGCCTGTGAGAGTATTTCGGAGAGTTCGAGCGATAAATATGAATTGGCTAATGTTGAGGTTTCCAAGAAGTTGTATGCGAAATTCAAAGTTGATACTTATACTGTAGAAGCATACACTCAGCACGGTAATAACGCTCCCTTTGATAAAGCCGGTAAGGTGTCTTTTGACAATAATAAATATGCGTCGAAAGTAACAACAACGGTAAATCGTAACGGAGAAGTAACTTTTTATGCTAAGCCTGAAAGCGGCTATGCTTTTATCGGTTGGTATGAGAGTAAAGATGCAGCAGATCCGAAGGTAGCGGTTAAAGATTGTATCTTAGATAACGGCGTCTATTCTACAAAAATGACGATACAATATTCTGATGTAAAGACATATGCACTGTATGCAAGATTTAAGGCTTTGTATACGGTAGAAGCCAAAGCGATGTACAACAACGGAAATGTTGTTACAGCCGGTACTGTACAGGTTGGCAACGAAAAAGCCGATAAAATTTCGAAAGCTCCCGTTATGGAGGGCGAAAATGTAACAGTTAAGGCAAGTGCCAATAACGGTTACAAGTTTGCCGGTTGGTATAAGGACGAGGCTTGTAATGAACCGTATTTCGATGAAAACAACAATGTTTCACCTATAACCTTAAATAAAGTTAGCAAGGGAATCACTCTGTATGCTAAGTTTGAGTTGGAGACTACTGAGTCAACAACAACAATCTATTTTGAACCCAGAGATGGATTCAGCACTTATAATGCATATGTATACAGCGATTCAGGGACTGAATACAAAGGTGGATGGCCGGGTAAGGTTGCTGATTATGATGATATTACAGGCTATTATAAATTAGAATTTACAACTTCTGATAAAGGTAAATTCAGAGTTATTGTAAACAATGGTAGTGGCACTCAGTATCCAAGCAATAGTGGACTTGAGGGTACAATCGGCAAGACATACCTCTTTGAGAGTGGCTCACCTGAAGCACTTGTAGAATATGTTCCGAAACCTAAACCTATTACTTCGATTGATATAACCCTGGTCGACAGTACTGATAACAGTGCTGGTAGTAAATGGATATCAAACTCAACCCCAAAAATGAGACTTGTATTACCTGACGGAAGTTATCGTGATCTTAGTTCGATTAAAGGTCAAACCAATTGGACATGGAAGGATATACCTGCTAATGTAACTTCGTTTACAATTCAGCGTATAAATCCTAATACTGATAATGAGGTTTGGAATAGTTGGAATACAGGTAACAGAGGCACAAAGACAATCTACACGGCAACCGGAGATGGGACGGGTAACTGGCAGTAAATCTGCAAAACAAGTAATTCAACGGAGGTGAAACCATGAAGAAATCTAAATTTACACTTGTTATTGTACTCGGACTTGTACTGTGTTTGTTGTGTGGAACAACTACGACTTTTTCGTGGTTTAATCGTCCTGATGTGCAAAAGGGCGACTCCCTTTCTTGGCGCGGAGATTACAATGTGACCAACGGAGAAAATATTACTGCTGTTACTTATGTTGCTACAAAAGATGACGGCAGTGAGTATAGTACTGATCCGTTTAATTTTAGTGGTTTGACAACTGTTTCCGCCCATGAAACAAAATATTTCTGTACAGAGGTAAAGAACACGGGAAATGCACCGCAGTCAATTTCTTTGTTCCTTAATAATTCGGAAACTAACAAACTTTCTGTCGGTGTGAACAGCCCCCTCAGAACCTACAAGAGATTTACCTCCGATTCACAAACATCCGATGTTGTCAGGACACCGTGTAATGTGAATAAGAAGAATTTGTATATAGCTACTAATGTTCCTGACCCTACGAAATATACTATGCACACTTGGAAGAATGGAGATTCCGATTCTACTAATAGAAAACTTAGCGGATACATTGAAGATAAGTCTGTTAATTATGATAATGTAGATTATAATATATCATATGTTACAATTCCTACAGAACACATCCGTGCGAAGCTCTGGGATGGTGTCAATACGTGGTACGGTAATAATTTAGAAATTACAGATCAGAATAATACTTATGTTTTTAAAGCAGATACATCTACAACTATGAAACAGTCAGGTCCGTCTGCCGGAATTTCAAGTTTTTATTCTAATGCAGAAGCTGTAGTAGGTAAGACATTTGATTTAAGCGCAAAGGCACAGGGTACAGTGACTTACACATCGTCAAAAACTGATGTTGCAACAGTTGACGGTAAAGGTCAGGTTATTGCCAAAAAGGCAGGCAAGACTACTGTTACAGTTACATCTACGGGTGCGTACGGTGATAAAATAACTGCAAAATGTGAGCTTACCGTAAGCAAAGAACCGGCTAAAAGCTTGTATATTCCGATTGTTACGAATATGAAGATTGAAGGCAAAACCGACAGCGATCCTGTTGTCACAAAGGTGTATTGGTATATCAAAAACGATACAGCATCCGGCGCTGCATATTCACTTGGCGATGTACAAATTTCACTTTAAAATTTTAAAATTTTAAATTTCCAAAAGGGTTGTTTTTACAGCCCTTTTTTATTATAATTTATAATCGGCGGCAGAGAATAAAATCCGCCCGTTTTGACGAATATATACGCATTTTCGTTATATAAAATATGTTCATTAACGGATAGCTTGTGTTTGTACGAACGATTGCAATGTTACATTCGGGGAAATATGTTTTGAATTTAACAAACTGTCTTCACGAACTGAGAACGGCAACTTGCCGTGGAGGAATTTATGGATAAAAATAACGATTTTGAAAATGCGGTTGAAGTGACATCTGTAACAACCGAACACCCCAAATCAAAAAATAGAATAAAGAAAAGGCATGAATCAAAGCTTCGCAAAACCCTGCGGATAATTAAAAATATAATTTGCTGGGTAGTGCTTGCAATACTTGTGTTGACCGTAATTGTCTTTATGGGTTCAAAGGTGAACGGAAAAACACCTTCGCTTTTCGGATATTCCGTGCTTCGAGTTTCAACGGGCAGTATGCAGCCCGAGCTTATGATCGGCGATGTTATTCTCGGAAAGTGCGTTGACAATCCGACCGCCCTCAAGGTCGGCGATATTATCACCTATCGCGGCAGTGGGCAGACCGAGGGACTTCTCGTGACTCATAAGGTTGTAGTTGCACCGTATAAAACAGCTGACGGCACATATAAGCTACAGACAAAGGGCATTGCAAACGATACTCCCGACCCGGAAATTTCAACCGAAGATGTGCTTTATATTATGGTGTGTAAGCTTGGATTCATCGACACTCTGTATAACCTTTTCTTCTCTCCGTGGGGACTGCTGATTTTTATTGCGGCGCTGCTGCTGATATTCATTGATGAGCTTGTCGTTATAATCCGCATACTTACGGGACATGACAAATCACCGAATGACAGCGACATCAACGAAATTATAGACCGTTTGCAGAAGGAAAAATTACAGCAAAAGACTGAATCCGACAACGATACAAAATCGGAAGAATAAATAAAAGCTGAATATATTTAATTTCGGACGAAAGGAAAATTCTCTTTTCGTCCGTTTTTTGTTGGCAAAAAAGACAAAGCGGAAAAATGTTGAAAATAGCTTTTATATGGGCTAAAAGCGGCTTTTTAGTTGCATTTTTGGGCGATTTGTGGTATATTTTATACGGTCAAATTTGACCGTAACATACTGATTGTGTTTAGAAATTGATATGTTAAGGGTGGTTTCATGGATTACAAATTAATAGCGCTTGACATTGACGGTACGCTGACAAACTCCCAAAAGGAGATTACTCCCCGTACAAGATATGCTCTTATGGAGGCGCAGAAACAGGGCAAGAAAATTATTCTTGCGTCAGGCAGACATCCCATAGGAATAATGCCGATTGCAAAGGACCTTGCGCTTGACCGCTTTGGCGGTTTTATTATGGCATTTAACGGCGGCAGGATTATCAACTGCGAAACAGGCGAAACTATGGTCAGCAAGCAGTTTCCGCTTGAGTATCTTCCCGATATCGTAAATGTTCTTAAGGATTCAAACATTACAATCAACACCTATGATGACAGGAGAATTATCTCTGACAACAAGGTGAACGACTATACCTATGTTGAAAGGGACGTTATCAAGGCTGAAATGGTTGTTGTTGACGATTTTATATCATCGGTAAGATTTGCTATCAACAAGATTCTTCTTGCAGGCGAACCCGATGAGCTTGATAAGTATCAGAAAATTCTTGCAGACCGTTACGACGGCTTGCTTGATGTGTATAAGAGCGCGCCGTATTTTCTTGAAATTATGCCCTTTGGCGTTACTAAAGGGTCAATGCTTCCGCTGCTGCTTGATAAACTCAAAATGAAAAGGGACGAGCTTGTTGCATTCGGCGACAACTATAACGATATGACTATGATCGGCTACGCAGGCTTTGGTGTTGCAATGGGCAATGCTGAGCCTGATATTAAGAAAATCGCCGATTATATCTGCGAGTCAAATGATGAGGACGGAATTGCGAACACATTTGAAAAATATATTTTGAAGTCGTAACCGCAAGGCTTTCTGCTTTAAAAATAACTGAAAATTGAAAAGGGAAGGCTATGGGAGTGTCGTTTTCGTCAGCAATTCCGTGTTGGAATGCGTGAAATGGAAATTGATGCTCCTTTTTGTATATAATAGCCAAATTAGGGGGCTAATCTTTGGCATATCAATTTTGTGATTATTCCATAAAAGAAAAATGAAATTTACTCTCTAAATTATAATATGATTG
>ERZ1026950.279-NODE-279-length-26193-cov-6.591820_pt1 | contig 26193 bp, 28 predicted proteins | sample MGYA00519302_ERZ1026950 | MGnify/ENA primary metagenome ERZ1026950 (study PRJEB26926, sample SAMN06164747) | human gut metagenome | biome: ENVO:00009003; feature: ENVO:2100002; material: ENVO:00002003 | host: Homo sapiens | place: USA | collected 2012 ... | reverse complement strand
GTCCTTGTGCAAAAAGCGGTATTGATGGTGGGACTGCATTCGGAGTAACAGATTCTTCACTCCGTGTCACCATCCCGTTTCCCGTCTTTCCCATACAGCATTCTTGCAGCCGTTCTGAATGACGATTGGAGGAAAGGGCATCATAATAAGAGAAACGTTAATCGTCATCCTGAACGAATGTGAAGGACCTGTTACCGTGATGAGGGAAATAGGAAGAATCGATAAGTCTTGAGAATACGTATATAAAGAAAGGCGGAATAAAAATGAATGGCTTGATTACCGATTTATACCAATTGACAATGGCAAATGCCCTTTTCAACAAAGGACGCCATGAACGGAAAGTCGTGTTTGACCGTTTTTACAGAAAGAATCCTTTTAACGGCGGCTACACCATCGTGGCGGGGCTTGAGCATCTCCAGCAGTTTGTAGAAAATTTCCGTTTTGATGAAGAAGATATCGATTACCTGGAAAGTCTGCATATTTTTTATCCCGCCTTTCTTGATTACCTGAAAGATTTCCGCTTTAAAGGAAATATTTATGCTGTACCGGAAGGCACTGTAGTCTTTCCCGGCGAACCTCTTCTTCGTTTCCACGGTACTACGACAGAAGCCATGCTTCTCGAAACAGGTTTATCCATGATTATGAACCATGAAAGCCTCATCGCCACGAAAGCACGGCGTGTGCGCACCGTGGCGCCGAAAGACGCCCTGATGGAGTTCGGTCTCCGCCGCGCACAGGGACATTCCGCCGGACTCTGGGGCGCGCGGGCCGCCATGATTGGAGGGTTCAACGGCACATCCAATGTGGAAGCGGGAAAACGGTTCGGCATCCCCGTCCTCGGTACGATGGCCCACAGCTGGGTCATGAGCTTTGATGAAGAGATAGATGCTTTCCGCGAATACGTCCGCCAGTATCATGACAATCTCATCCTCTTGGCCGACACCTACAATGTTCTTGAAATGGGCGTACCCCATGCAATTCAGGTGTTTAAAGAACTGAAAGAAGAGGGGCGGCTCCCCGGGAAATACGGGATCCGCATCGACAGCGGAGATATCGCCTATCTCTCTCAGGAAGCGACCCGTATGTTTACCGAAGCCGGCTTCCCTGATGCCATCATTTCCGGTTCCAACGATCTTGACGAATATACCATCCAATCCCTCAAAGCGCAGGGATGCACCGTCACTTCGTGGGGCGTGGGTACGAAAATCATCACGGCCGACGGCACTTCCGCGCTGGGGGGCGTCTTTAAAATGGCGGTGAAAGAAGCGGATGGTAAAGAGGTTCCTGTTATGAAATTTTCCAATGACGTGGAAAAAATGACGAACCCCGGTATCAAGACGGTCTATCGTTTCTATAAAAAAGATACAGGAAAAATGATTACCGACCTTGTCTGCCTCCATGATGAAAAAGCGGCGGACGGCGGCGACTTTACCCTTGTCACGGAATCGGCGAAATGGCGCAGGAAAGAGCTGAAAGCAGGCACTTATACAGTGGAGGAACTGCTGAGGCCTGTCATAGAAAACGGCAGGAACCTTCCGCTGCCCGTACTTCCTGAAATCATCCGCTATGCAAATAAGCAGATGGACACACTCTGGCCGGAATATACACGTCTCCTTAATCCTGATTTGATGGAAATCAACTTGTCTGACAAGCTGCAGACATTGAAGAGTGAACTTATCCGCCGCGAGTTGGGAGAATAAAAGGCGGTTTTCAGGTACAGGTTTTCAAGCTGTGCCTGCGGGTTCCTTATCAAGGGCATAGATCCTTCACATCCGCTTCGGATGACGATTAACGTTTCCCTCACTATGACGCCTTTTCCTCCAATCGTCATTCTGAACGGAGGCAAGAATGCTGTGAGAGAAGGACGGGAAACGGGATAGTGACACAGAGTGAAGAATCTATTCCTCTGCATGACGGGTTTGGTATAATGAAAGAAAATGATTAAAGACAGCTCATGAAAGGAGCATTTATGAAAAAACATATATGTGCCATGGCGCTCACGCTTGCTTTGGCAGCGGGTGGACTGTCTCTGGCATCCGATTTAAAAATGGCGGACGGACATATTCTTCCGCTGGGAAATGAGATGACCCTCCGGGAAGCAGATAAATCATATGTGGGAAAAGAACTGCAGAAAGAGTGGAACCGGGAAAAAGCAGAAAAAGAAATCCTTCCTGCTGTCAGGCGGATGGGATTATTTGGAAAAGGCGATACAGTCCATGAAAAAATGATGGCCGAGCAGCTCGGAAAACTTTTTGCAGCCGGCAGATTCTCTCAGCTGCAAATGGAGACAAAGGAGGCTTTTCATCAGGCAGTCGTTATGTCTGTAAAATTGGAAGAGAAAGATATCGCCGGCTGCAATGAAATCATCAGGGCCATGGAAAAAGCCCATCCGGAAAAAATTGATATCCTTGGAGAGAATCAGACTTTGAATCTTGAAACTATCCGGGAAAGCATGAAAAAAGAAGACAGTAACAATCGTTTCGTCTATAAAAAAGATGGGCAGACCGAGTTTGTTTATGGAAGCATGTTTCTTTTTGTGGAACAGTACGGGGTGGAAGCGCCTTTTTATGTCTTTTTCATCGCAGCGGCGGATAAAGGGCAACTTGGAGCCACTGCCATTTATACCAATCAGGCCACAGGCCGGATTATAGAACCTGTTTTAGTAAAAGGCGCGGAGGGACTTCGATGAAAAGACTCGTGACAGCACTCTTGGCGGCGGGGATTACCGTTTCATCCATGACCGCTGTTTTTGCAGAACCTGCCCATAAAGGGACGGGTACAGGCACGGCAGCCGACAGGCAATTGACTGCCGATTTCCGCAGAAGTCCGGGAGATGCCGTAAAAGATCTTTACAGGCAGGCAGCTCCTTTTCTTACAAAGGAAATCATTTTAAGAAATCATGCCGTCTATACACCTTTTGTCATGACACCGTCTGTGAAAAAAATGGCGGGAAAAGAGATTCCGTTCAGTACGGAAAAAGGAGGAGTATTTCCTGCAGGACAGCTTCTCGTCGCTTCTGATGAGGGAAGCTTTGACGCCTTTGTCATGAATTTCTCTTTTTCTGAAACGGAAGAAAATAAAAAGGGAATGGATCCTTTCTTTGCGAAGGATCAAAATATGGTGTCTGCAGGGGCGCTTATGATGGCGAACCTTTACCTGATGGGTGCTGAACCCGCAATTAACGAACTCATCGTGGACGCCATACATGAGCATAATAAAACGGCCTCTGTGAAACTTCCCGAAGACTTTGCCCATGTGCGTCTGCAGGACATAGAACCGATTACCCGTTTAAATGACCATACGTACACGGCGGGTGCGCGGGTCATAAGCGATGCCGATGGTTTCATCGTGCCCCTTTACATCCGGGGATACTTCATGAAAAAAGAGAATCAGTACAGAGCAATCCTGGCAGTGACCAGTGACGCGGAAAGAAATTATCTGAAACCATCTCTGGAAGAATTGGCAAAAATAAGTATGAAATACTGAGATATCTCCATGAAAAGCGGAGTGGATCCCCTCTTTTTGTATAGGAGCATGCAGTAAAAAACTTTATGAAATTTTTCTTTTAATCTTAAAAGGAAAGGTGTTTTAAGGGAAAACGAAAGCAGGTCCTTTAGCGGGATCTGCTTTTTTGCTGAAATATTATTTTGTGATGAGCGACAGAAGGATATCCGTATTGTCCGTGTCGTATTCGATCTGCTCCGACCAGCGCCGTATGTTTTCAGGGAGATCTCCGAATACGGCAGTTTCCATGAAGATGAAGTCCGTGCTTTGCCGGGCGTATGTCATGACGGCGTCTATGCCGTAGAGAGGTTCTTTTTCCAGGGCACGGTAGAAAATGTATTGATACACCGCCGTTAATTCCGGGAGAGGCGCTTTGGCAAGATATGAGGATGCCTTTTTCAGCGTGGAAGTAAAAGATCCGGAAAGAGAGGAGAGCCTCTTTGTCCATGCTTCATCGACAGGTTCCGTTTGAGAAAGAGCGTGTAAAATGGTCCGGCAGTAAGTTTCATTGATGGTCGGCGTATAGGAGAGCGCTTCTTCGGGAAGACTGCAGCCCATAGCGGAAAGCAGCGTGGGAAAGTCGAATAGAGAAGAGGCGCTGTCTTCCATGAAAAGCAGAGGCGTGGAATTGGACAGGAGAAGCGCAACGCTTTCTTCACAGGCAAGTCCCACACCGGCCAGTTCAAAATTTCCGTTTTCCACAAAGAAACGGGGATGCATGGCACAGATATCGCAAAGATTTTCTTCTCCCGTTTCCGCAATGATGCGGCAGAGTCCGTCTTCCTGCAAAAGAGGGCATCGGCCGTCTTTCATGATGAACCGGCGGTTTCCTTTTGTGCCTGTCATGGAGGCACGGATAGTTTCACCCGGTTCACCCGTCATGGCGAGATATTTCATTGCCGTCGCTTCGTCGATGTCGATGTCCCAGTTCTGCATACAGCACGAGTGGACACACCTGTCCGCCTTGCAGCGGAAGTCTTTGTAAAAAGCCGGGTAAACGGAAATCATGGCATGACCCTTTTGAGAATCGCGGCACAGCCTTCCCGTACATCACGGTAGGTTGTTTCATAATCATCAGTGTACCACGGATCGGCAACGCTCCGATTTTCTCCTGTCCATTCGAGAAGGAGGGACACTTTTTTCTGCGGGTCGCCTTTGGTAAGACGGTAAAGATCGCGGCGGTTCTCATCATCCATGCCGATGATATAAGTGCTTTCTTCGTAATCGGCAGGCGTGAATATCCGTGCTTCCCTTTTAGTGAAAGGGATCCCCTTGTCTTTGAGAAGCCGGCGTACGGGGGGATAGGTGTCGTTTCCGATTTCTTCATAAGTCGCCGCGCAGGATGAAACGGAAATCAAATGTTCCAATCCGGCTTTTGCCACGAGGTCTTTCATAACAAATTCCGCCATCGGGGAGCGGCAGATATTGCCGTGGCAGACGAACAGTATTTTTATCATAATTTCTTATAACCTCTATTGTTTCATCATTTTATAAATTTGAATGGCTTTTTTTACAGCTGCTTCAAATGGTATGTCTCTTGCATACAAGTATTTTTGCTGATATGAATTCCATAGGTTATTCAATCTATCGTCATTAATTATGATATCTAAGATCTGCATCCCTGAGGTAATAATGTCCGTTGTATTTCTTTTATTGCAGGTAGCTTCAAATGCCTGTTTCAGAATTTCATGATTGATCCTCTCCTCATTGCGGAGCATTAATGTATAAACGTCATAAAAATCTCTCATCCTTGTATTCAGGATACCGCGGGCAAGAATTGTCTGAAGTTTCTCCGCAAAAATGGTCTCCAAATTATAGGACCAGAGCTTTATGGATCGTTCTTCCAGCATGAGGCTGTAATCATATTCAATGGCTCTGGGAGTAATGATGTCTCCTGTAGAAATATCAATCTTTATTGGAGTAATCATTTTACCAAGATATGCATCCATTGTCACCCGAATGCCGGGGTATTCCATATCGTCCATGATTCCGGTTACATCCTTGACGTTGAACGTCACACCGTCCTGCAAATCAATCTTACTGATTTTATTAATTATACGCAGCGCTTCTTCCTCAGAAAGATTTAAATTACGGATAGATGTATCTATATCCATTGTTGAGCGCATAGAAATGCCTATCATGGACGTGACCAATATACCGCCTTTTATGATAAAGTTTTCAGAATATGGTGAGTTTGCCACTCTTTCAAGAAAACGTTCCATCATATATATCCGCATCAAAATGCGTGCATCTGCCCTGTTTGATTTTGCAATATTTTTTATCTTTCCTCTTACCTGTGCACCGGTCAGAGCCATTACAACAGCACCTCCATATACTCTCTGATCTTCTTATCAACATGGAACAGCTTTGCATATTCCATTAGCCTGTTAAGATTCTTGTTTTTTCCCATGATGTAAGTTTTAAGTGCGGTCTGGAAATCCTGTATTTCAAACCTGTTTTTGGAACGGATTAGATCACAGATTGTGCGTTCACGATTGTAGAGCGGTATGTCATGGCCATATGATGTTTTCACTATTTCTTTCCCAATATCCAGCAGTTCTTTTTTTACGGTGAAAACTTTTATTCCGTCCGCAACCATTCGGGAAGTTCCATAACCGGTATAAATCGTAATTGTTTTCTGCAGAGGTTCTCTGTCAGTAAGGCCATGATAATAGAGGGCCTCATCGTGAGATAAAACACCTTGCGGACAACGCAGCGACAGAATATAGTTTTCATCTTCCCAGGTTTCCGGAGACGCATAAACGCCATGAGCGGCCTTTTCAAATCCGTTATCACGTATGAAGTTGTACAGAGCATGCTTTGAAATCCCTGCTTCTATGGCATTTTTCGTCAACAAGATTCCGGAATTATCAACTATTTCTTCGGGTGTCTTCATGTGCCGTCACCAACTTTCGTGCTAATAGTATATCTTATATTAGCACGAAAGTAAAACAGAGGGCTGCCAATTTGAGGATACGAATGCACCTTTAATTGTTCGGGAAGTGATGGCACAATTTGGACTGGCCCAGTCTTAGCTTTCAGGCAGAGATAAAAAAGAAGCTCCTGAAGGAACTTCTTTATGTTTTATCAAAGGCAGTCCTGTTTATGATGGTTTTGGACAAATGGGGATACAAATCACTTTTTCATGTAACGGATTCCTCTTACCCCCTAATCTTGACCGGAAAGGAAGTATGGATAATGGTAGAAAATGCTTTTGACTGCTGTAAAGCGGATATAAGTGCTATATTTATTTCTTAACCGGCACAGGGTGTTTGTGCATTTTATGGCATCCGCATTTCATGGAAGACGCGGCTCATTATATCGGAGCTGTCGATGAGTTTGCAGCGGTAGACGATTATCCATATTCAAATCGGGGATGTGGCTGCCACGGCCCCCGTCCCTGCCCGACTCGTCCCGTTTCGGCGTTTTGCGCTATGATATCTGAAATGATACGGTAACTGATGAGAATAAGAAAAGAGGTGAGGAGAAGAAATGCGGGATGGACGCGTTTGTCGTGAAAGTTCATGAAGAAACTTCCAAAGGAATGAAAAGGCTTTATTTATATCCGCTCTTTTTGTACACTATAAAGAAAAGCAGAAAATATTTTACTTTATATACAAGTGTAAATTTTTTATTCCAATTACGCAATAGAAATGGAAGGACTTCTACTGTCCCGGGAGGAACCATGCGAAGGACGAAAATTATCTGCACTATCGGTCCGCTGCCGTTTTGAAAGGGAAAAAATTTCGGGAGGACAGCCTTTGTGTCATCGCGGCAGGAGTCAGGCAGGGGGAAATAAACCGGCGGAAATCTTTTGCCACGAATATCATGCGCATTATGCAGGTGTAAAAAGAAAGGCTTGCGGCGGGAAACCGGCCGCGGGCTTTTCCTGCGGAAGGGAGAAATTATGGAAATACTGCGGGCGGCCAATGCGGAAATTGCCATGCGGAGAATCCTGCAGGCCGCCGTTTCGGAAAAGGCGAGCGATGTCCATCTGGAACCGTGCCGTGAATTTGTCCTTGTCCGGTTCCGCATTGACGGAACTCTTACAGAAAGGTACCGGCTGCCCTCGGATATGGCGGCGGGACTGTCGGTGCGGGCCAAAGTCCTGGGCGGTATGGACGTGGGGGAAAACCGCATTCCCCAAGACGGAAGTTTTTCGGAAATCAGGGATGAAAGAAATACGGATTTCCGTCTTTCCGTGATGCCCTCGGTTTACGGGGAAACGATCGTCATACGGATTTTATCGGGACAGGTGGATTTCATTGAAAAGAATGAACTCGGTATGCTTCCCTTGCAGAAGAAAATATTCCGCACAAAAATAGGAAAGAAAAGCGGCATGATTCTTACTACCGGTCCTACGGGAAGCGGGAAAACATCGACGCTCTACGCGGCGCTGAAACTGGTGTGCCGTCCCGAGATCAGCGTGATTTCGGTAGAAGATCCCGTGGAGTACCGCATACCGGGAATCACCCAGGTGGAAGTGAATGAAAAAGCGGGCCTTACTTTTGAAAAAGGACTCCGTTCTCTTGTGCGGCAGGATCCCGATGTGGTGATGATTGGGGAGATACGGGATCGGGAAACGGCGGAAATTGCTGTACATGCCGCTCTTACCGGACATCTTGTCCTGTCTACGCTTCATACGAATGATGCCGTATCGGCGCCTGCCCGCCTGACAGATATGGGCATTCCGCCGTACCTGCTCTCCGCGTCGCTGTCCCTTATCATTTCTCAAAGGCTTGTGAAGAAACTCTGTCCCGTCTGCCGGAAGGAAATGGTTATTACAAGAGAAATGGCGGAAGAAAAATTATTTCCTGAAGCGTTTATCGGGAGACGGGCATACACGGCAAAGGGCTGTGACCATTGTAGGGGGAAAGGTGCAGATGGGCGGACCGGTGTTTTTGAAATGTTGGAAATCGGGAAAGAAGAACGGCGGCTGCTCCATGAAAACGCGGCAGCCGAAGAGTTTTCGGAATGTATGAGAAAACAGGGACAGTATTCCCTGAAGGAATCCCTTTTGCGGTTAATGGAAAGCGGCGCCGTCCCGCCTGAGGAAGCGGCGCTCTTATGGGAGTGACTATGATGAAACACATTCAACAGTGGCTGGCGCTTTGCCCGGAGGCTACGGACGTCCATCTTACAGAAGGCGGAAGGATCATTGTCCGTGAATATGGCAGACTTAAAGAATTGGAAGAAAGGGCGGAGAAAAGTTTTTTTGATATGCTTTTCCATTCCTGTCTTTCACCGGATAAACGAAAAGTGTATGAAGAAAAAGGTGCATGCGATACTTCTTTTTCCATAGGAGAAAATCGGTTCCGCCTCCATCTGTACCGGGCGGGCGGAAAAGACTGCGCGGCGCTCCGTGTGCTTCCCGTGCTTGACCGTGTGGAAAAAGATCCTGATGGAAAATGGTTTGAGAAGATTGCAAAATTATCCTCCGGCCTTGTTCTTTTTTCAGGACCCACAGGAAGCGGGAAAAGCACCACCATGGCAAGAGTACTGGAACAAATCGGCAAGGAAAAAGCGCGTCACATCGTGACCTTGGAAGATCCTGTGGAGTATGTCCTTTCCGCGGGGAAATCCCTTGTCCGCCAGCGGGAAATCGGACGTGACGCGGTAAGTTTTGCTGAAGGCGTCCGCGAATCTCTTCGTGAGGACCCCGATGTCATTGCCGTAGGGGAAATGCGGGACAGGGAAACCATAGCGGCGGCGCTTACCGCGGCGGAAACAGGCCATCTTGTCCTGGGGACGCTCCACAACGGGCGGGCTCTGGAAGCCGTCGGCCGCATGGTGCATGTGTTTCCGGCAGAAGAACAAAGCGAAGTGCGCCTGATTATTTCTTCCGTCCTTCGCTGCGTGTCGGCGCAGAGGCTTTGGCGGATGGGAACTAAAACCGTACTGCTCCGTGAAATTCTGACAAATACCCCTGCCGTGGCGAACCTCATCCGAGAAGGAAAAGAAGCACAGGTCCTGTCCTATATGGAAACGGGTGTGAATAACATGCGCACCCTGCGCCAGGCGGTATACAAGGTAAAGGGCGTGACAGAAAAAGAACGAAAAGAACTTTTATATTTGGCGGGAGAGTAAAATGGAGTTCCTTTATAAAGCTTATGCCGACAGCGGAGAAGTGGCAGAAGGAAGAGTGACGGCTGCCGGCAAAAGAGAAGCAGCGGATGAACTCAAAAGCCGCGGGCTGCACCCGATGACCATCAGAAAAACGGGAGAAAAGAAAAAAGCGTCCTTTTTCAAAAGACGCCGGCTTGCCGATTTGGCCGAAGAATGGGAATCACTCCTTTCCGCGGGGATTCCTGTGACCGAAACTTTAGACATCCTTGGTGTCGGCCGGAGCGGGAAAGAAAAGATTCTTCTGGGCGAGATCAAGGCGACCATCGAAGCAGGGCACTCCATCGCGGAAAGTTTTGCGGGATCCCGTGCGTTTCCGCCTTTTTTTACTGCCCTTCTGCAGGTAGGCGAGCTGTCGGGAACGATTCCGGAACAGCTCCGCCTGGCCGCCGCGTGCTATCGCAAGGAAGAAGAATTTATTGCTGGTATGAAATCGGCGCTTTCCTATCCTGTTTTTGTTCTCTTTTTTTCCTTTCTTGTATTTGCATTGATCCTTACTGTCATCCTGCCGTCCTTTGCCGCGCTTTTTGACGCCCTCGACATACCGCTTCCGGCGGTGACGAGGGCGGCGCTGGCTCTGGGCCTGTTCTTACAGAAAAAAGGGTTTTATTTTCTTGGCGGACTCCTTTTGAGCGCAGGCATCGGCGCCGTTTATTTGCAAAGTGAGAAGGGAAAAAGAAGTACAGACGCATTTCTTTTCCGCTTCCCTTTTATCCGGAGGCTGTACCTCATCCGTGTGACGCTTGCCCTGTCGGCACTTTTGAAAAGCGGGAAAACCTTGTCTGACGCCCTTGCCGATATAGCGGACATAACAGATAACGGCGCCGTAAAAGAAGAATTGCTGAAAATAAAAAAGGATATAGAGCGGGGCGGCGATTTTTCCCAGAGCATGGAAAGATCCTTTGGCGATACCGCCCTTGCCCGCATGATCCACGTAGGAATGGAAAGCGGGCGGCTTCCTCTCTTTCTGGAGCGGAGTGCTCATCTTATGACAGAGGAAACGAAAAGGAAACTGACAGGATTCAGAAAGATTCTGGAACCTTCTCTTTTGCTTTTTGTAGGTCTTGTAACAGCGGCAATCATATTTTCCGTCCTGCTGCCTGTTTTCAGTGCCGTGGGGACGAACATGGGCGTTTAGTATCGAAGGGCGGAAATTAAATTCCGGATGCCGGATATGGGATAAGATAAAAAGCGCTTTTCGGAATTTAGGTGCAGGGACAAAAATTTTCCTGTGGTTTGTGTTTATGACTTCTAATCATACTTTTGTTTTGCTATACTAAAAAGTAAAGTATGATGAGAAGGAGGCGGGACGAGTGGGTCTTTCTATACGTGAGATACTCATACTGGATTATTTTGACGGCAAACCGGTGCATGCAAAGATGCCGTCTTATCTGTATGCCACTTACGGCAGCGATGCCGATCTCTGTCTGGACCGCCTCTATGCTGACGGCTGGATCCGCGAAAGCACTCCCCGGGAAACGGTGAATATGCTTCCCGATAAGGCGCTTTCCGATTTCCTTAAACGATACGGCCTCTCCGGTGAAGGATCGCATACAGAACTTGTCCGGCGTGTAATCCATGAAGTTCCTGAAAAAAATTATAACCACGCTGTACCGAAAGTATACGTGCTGGAACCTAAGGGGCGTACCGAGGTGGGGCGCCATATGGCGTATGTCCTGAATGTTCGTGAAAACTACGGGCTTACGGAAGGAGAAATCGGAGAGTCTCGTTCTGCTCTGGCTCTGAAAGGGAATCCCTGTTCCGCCAGGGATATACTGGAGCGTGCTTTTCAGCAGAAGGTCTCCATCTATACCATGGCGGGAGAATGGTCGAAGCTGCGCAACCTGTACTATGTCATGGCAAACTTCCATCTTCGTGCGGAAGCGGGGGATAAGGCGCTTTCCTGCCTGTTCCTTGTCTTCTTCCTGGATATGTCGGGGATGGGGAATAGAAATACCGTTATTCCTTATGAAAACTTATTTCCTACCCAAAAGGGAATGATCCTTCTTTTAGATGAAGTGCGCCACAGGGAGAACATGACGGCGGAGGAAGTGAAGGCGGCATTTCTTTCTTCTGTTGCGCGCATGGCGCCGAGACTGCCGTTCTCTTATTTCTCCCCGCAGGTCATGGCGGCGCAATTGCTGGAACGTCTCCGCGGCGTTCCCTTTAATGGGGCGAAGTATATCGCGGAACGGAACGTGCCCGACCCTTCTGCCGGCGCATACCATTATGTCCCTTGGGGACGTGAGGAAGCCGGCAGCTTGAAAGAGGTGCCGAAATTTACTGTGCCGAAAATCATGGCGCCGCCCAGCCTGCGTATGCCGCCCGCTTTTACGCGGCCCGTCCCTTTTGAATCGACAGAAACGCGGAAGCGGCGGGAAGAAATGGAAAAACGGGTGGTCCGCACTGTAGAGCGTCCAACGCCGGAGGAAAAAAAGGAAAAAGGTCTGCTTGTGAAATTGAGAAAATGGATATAGGAGAAACTATGGAAAAACGAATCCGTGTCGGCTGTTACGGCGCGAAAGGCTCCTATACCTATGAGGCCATGGAACGGCACTTCGGCGAGCGGGAGCGGGAAGAAATATTTTTCCCCCTTTTTGAAGATGTGATGAAAGCCGTTGCGGGAGGAATGATTGATTACGGCGTTGTACCCATTGAAAACTCCTCCACCGGGGGGATTACGGAAGTCTATGACCTTATCAGGGGCTGCGGCTGCGCCGTCGTCGGTGAAGAACTGGTGAAAATCGAGCACCACCTGCTGGGACTGCCGGGAGCGGAAATGGAAGATATCGATACGGTCTACTCCCATCCCCAGGGATTTGCCCAGTGCCGTCTTTTCTTCAATGAACATCGGGATTGGAAATTGAAACCTTATTTTTCCACATCCCAAAGCGCGGAACGTGTTTCAAAGGATGGAAAGAAAAATCAGGCGGCCGTAGCAAGCCGGACGGCGGCGAAGCTGTATGGGCTTTCCGTACTGAAAGAAAATATCTTTTTTAATGAAAACAATTACACCCGTTTCTTCATCATCGCACCCAAAATGGAAATATCCGATAAAGCGGATAAAATCACCCTCGCCATTTCTGTCAGCCATGAGCCGGGTGCACTCTACCATGTGCTGGGATATTTCTTCTACGGCGGTATGAATATGACCCATCTGGAATCCCGCCCGCTCAAAGGGAAACCTTTTGAGTATTTTTTCCACATCGATGTCATGGGTTCGCTGAAAGATCCATCAAATACGCGGACACTGGAGGGACTGTCTTCCATGTGCAGTTATTTTAAAATTCTGGGAAACTACGAATCGTGCGGCAGATGACAGAAGTAAAATGCGGGATGAAAGATAACAGAAAGGCAGACATCAGGAGACCGATGTATGATGCGGACTTTCTTCTGGTATGAAAAGGACCTCTTCCGCTGGGCATTTGGTTTGTCCGGCAGAAGAGGTCCTTTATCTTAAAATCTTCTTTTGTTTAATCAGAAGGCGGCTTTGATGGCGCCGTTGTATTTCTTCTCGATGAAATCTTTGGATTCCTGGCTGGTAAGGGCTTCGATCAGTTTTTTGATTTCAGGGCGGTTTTCATCTCCTTCACGTACAGCGACAATGTTTGCGTATGGGGAATCGCTGCTTTCGGTGAAGATGGCATCTTTCGGATTCAGTTTTGCTTCCAGGGCAAAATTGATATTAATAACGGAAATATCAGCGTCTTCCAGCGAGCGGGGGAGCTGTGGCGCCTCCAGTTCAGAGAATTGAAGATTCTTTTTGTTTTCTGTGATGTCCTGCGGTGTAGCGGTGATGGGTGCACCGTCACGGAGCTTGATGAGCCCCGCAGACTGGAGCACGAGGAGCGCGCGGCCGCCGTTGGTAGGATCGTTCGGGATAGCTACACGGGCGCCGTCAGGAAGATCTTTCAAGTCTTTAATCTTTTTGGAGAAGACGGACATCGGTTCCAGATGGATCGCTCCTGCGGAAACGAGTTTCAGATTTCTTGACCGGACGAATTCATCCAGGTACGGTTTGTGCTGGAAGTAGTTCGCATCAAGGTTTTTATCGTTCAATGCCAGGTTCGGCTGTACGTAATCGGTAAATTCGATGATTTCCACATTGATGCCTTCTTTGGCAAGCTTATCCTTCACGGCGCCGAGGATTTCAGCGTGGGGGACGGGGGATACGCCCACTTTGAGAGTGACCGCCCTGCTGTCTTTCGGAGCGGGAGCCGCTGTTTTTTTCTCATCGCTGCAGCCCGTGATAAACCCTGTGAGTGCCAATGCGGCAACGGATGCAATGATTGTCTTTTTGAATTTCATAAAAATTCCTCCTTTGATGTTCTTGCTTAAAAAATTGTAATAAAAAATCTTCCGTCCAATAAGGGACGAAAGATCGTGTTACCACCCAAGTTCATTTGCGCGTCACCGTGCAAACCTCTGTAGGTACGAGGGAAATCCTGATACCGCAGCTCTGTAACGGGAGCGCCCGGACTGCTTAATGATTCGGCATATCCGGCTCAAAGACCATGTTCGGCAAACTTCCTGTACTTCCTTTCACCTTGCGGAAGCTCTCTTTGACATTCGTTTTGCTTACTCTTCTTCTCATTGCCTGTGATTAAGTTGTGCCTACTATAGCATTTTCTTTCGGCAGATGTCAAGCGGAAAAAATAATCTGCGAAATATATTTCCACTGCCTTACCAGTCGATCCGGGCAAGGGCTTTTTCCGATTGATGGAAAAATATTCTTCCCTCAAAGGATATTTTCGGCGGGATAGTTGATATAAAGATGGCGACATATAAGTTTTGCAGATTGAATTGTTAAATAAATATATTATGGCCGGTGATGGGGAGTCCATGTCATCATGCTGTAAATGGCTGTAGTTTCACTGGGGATGAGGTTTTCTTCTGAGAGGGAAAGCAGATATTCTTTGAGTTTTGGCGAGTGCGCCAGTGAAGGAAAGATGGTGCCGATATACTGCTCCCAAATTTCCAGAGACGGCGCCCATATTTCCCGGAAACGGATGTCTTTTACGGAGGGGGTATATCCGTCCTTATTCAGCAATGCGAGAATTTGACCGGTTCGGTCGAGTGCAGATGACAGAGTGGTGTTTCCACAAAAGGTTTTTGAGATATTTTGCAGTACAGAGTTGTATCCATCCTTAAATACCAGTAAACGCACGTATCTGCGGCTGGCAGCTGTGAGTTTACGAAGATCGTCCATGTTTGTCATGTCGGGGCCCATCGAGCTGTATACCAGATCAAAGGCGCTGTTCCAGCCGCGGTCTGTGAGAGATGTCATTTTCCAGTCTTCCGCCGTCCACTGACAGAAGGGAGAAAGCAGGGGAGGTGTTAGTTTTACGGCGCGGCGGATGGCGTTCTTGGAGATATCAAGTCCAGTGGCATGAACCTGCCTCCCGGCCCAGAAACGAACCATTTCTCCCGTGCCGCATCCTACATCAAGCATGGTTTGCAGAGGAGATGGAAGTCGGGTCAGCTCTTGCGGAATTTCCTGCGGCGCCGCAGTTGTTTCCTGTTTCTCGTACCATGCATCCCAGCGGGCGGCTTCTTTGCTTTTTCTCATTTTGACAAATCTTCCCATCGGAGAATTCTGTCGTAGAAATCCATATGCTCGCTATAATGTTCAATACCGAGCACTCCCATGGCAGGGAAATCGTCACGCAGCCGGCATAGGATTCTTTCTTTTCCGGCGGGATCGACAGAGGAAAGCGCTTCATCTAAAAATGCCCAATCCGGTTTTTGCAGCCATAGGCGCCCCAATGATAGTCTCTGCTGCTCTCCGGGCGAAAGGACAGTCCCCCAGTTTTGCATGGTTTCCATCTGAGGAATCAGCTGGTCCAGTTCAACTTTCTGCAAGATGGATTTGCATGTTTCCCAATTCGGCGGCGTGTTATTTTCGGGATAGGAGAGGATATCCGACAATGAGCCGATGGGCAGATAGGGAACTTGTGACAGGAAAAGCATCTTTCCTGCGGGGAGCCGGACGGTTCCTTTTCCGAAAGGCCACATACCCCGGATTGTATAAAAGAGGGTACTTTTTCCTATGCCTGAAGGACCGGTCAGCGCGGTCTTTTCTCCCGCGTTAAGGCGAAGGGTCAGTTTTTCTGCAACGGAAGAACCGTCGGGCAAGAACAAGTGGATATCTTTTAATTCAATAGAACCGTCGTTTGTCGATTCTCTTGTGAAAGACGATTCGCTTTCTTTTTCCTGTAAAATGGAATTAAATTGTGTGAGACGATCTACGGTGGCTTTCCATTCTGTAAGGGTAGGATAGTTCAGAATAAACCATGAGAGGGAAACACGGACTCCGTTAAAGGCGTCGGAGGTCTGCATGAGTTCCCCCATCTGGAAGAGGCCGGCAAAGTATTTAGGTGCTGCAATGATATAGGGGACGACGCTGGAAACCTGGGCATAACCGAAATTAAAGTAATTCAGATGGCGGCGTTTGATGAGTGTTTGCAGCCATGTGTCAAATACGTTTCTGAAATGAAAGCGGACAGTTTCCGTCTCCCTGTCTTCTCCGTCGTAAGAACCGATTTCTTTTGCTTTTTCGCGGATACGGAGCAGGGAAGCGCGGTAATTGGCTTCATATTTTTGGTTTCTCCGTTCCAGACTGATAAGGGGGCGGCCGATTTTATGTACCATCCATGTCCCGATGATGACAAATCCGACGGCAAGCCAAAGCATGATGCCGGGGATAACGATGCCGAATATTTCATAGGATTCCGACAGATTCCACAGAATAACCACGTAGGCGCCGAAAGAGCCGAAAGAATTGATGAAGTCAAAGATCATGGAAATCGTCAGTTTGGGGAATAGTTTCATATCTTCCGCAATGCGCTGGTCCGGATTGTCAATGCGCTTGTAAAATAATTCTCTGTAATAGCATTTGGAAGAAAGCCATCTGCGTGTGTAGTTGTCGGAGAGCCACTGACGCCATATGAGTACGGCCTTGGAGCAGAGAAATTTCTGGTTGGCAAAGAGCAAAAGGCTAATTGTGGCGAGTACCAGAAGCAGCCCGAGCTGATAAACAAATTCATCCCAGTTTCTGTCCTGCAGGGAGTTAAAAAAATCTCTTGACCATGTGTTCAGGCGGACAGTCATGTAGATGTCTAAAATATTGAAAATCATGGCAAGTACCAGAAGCGCGCCTGCCTGCATGCGTTTTTCGCTTTTCCAGAACGGAGATGCAAGATGCCACCATGGGCGCAGGAATGATTTGACGGTCTTATATTTTTTCATGATCACCACTTATAGATATAGGAAAGGAGCCATGTGCGTTCCTGTCCGGCGAATCCGGTGGGAATACCCCAAACAGATTCAATGCCGGATATGTATTTCTTATCGAAGAGGTTGCGGATATGAAGCGTCCAGGAGTGATTCCCCCGTGTGAATGATAAAGAAGTATCGTATAGCGTTACGCCGCCCAGTGTGATTTCATTATCTTCATCCATACGTTTTCCGATGTGGCGCAAACCGATGCCCCAGGTCAGTTCTCCATTATCAAATCGGGAAAGAACCGCGTCTGCCCTGATATTGAAACTGTGATTCGCGACTCCGGCAGGCCGTTTTCCTATGCGGGCAGGATTAGTGTGCTGTGTTACTCTGGGATCCATGTATGTATAAGATCCCAAAATGCGCAGATAATCATTGATGACAGCCCGTCCTTCCAATTCAAATCCCTGTGAAGTGATTTCTCCGATGGAAGTGTAGTAGGACTCTCCCCAAACGGGTACATGGATATTCTGGCGTCTAAGATCAAAAACAGAGGCGGTAATTTGTATGGAAGATTTCGGGTTATATCGTATGCCGGCTTCCCATTCCTGACCTGTGGTGGGAGACAGCAGGCGGTTGTCCTTATCCAGTGCCATTGATGGAGAAAATGAATTGTTCCAATGGAGATAAGGCGCCCACTTGTCATTGATTTCATAAACGATGCCTGCCTGTCCGGTCCATGCACTCTGCTTGAACTGCTCCTGGTCGCGTTCGCTGTATTGTTCATAATATCCTTTTCGTATACCGGTGGAGAGCGTTAAACGGCGGTTTGTCTGTGTATGCATGATATACAAACCTTTTTCCCTGCTCCAGTAGTGCAGATTGTCCATGGGGATGATCATGTCCGGATCGGAAGGGACGGCGCTGCCTGCAACGTAATTCTTTATATTGCTTTTTGTCCATGGGGACAGCATGCGCATGGCCTGTTGGTCAGATGTTTTTTCATATCGCCAATCAATTCCCAAAAGTGTGTCACTGGAAAAGTACGGTTTTTCTTTGTGCAGGTGGATATATTGATCAAGACCGTAAGAGGTGGCTTCACTGTCTATCATAGCGCCCCAGCGGTTTAATGTTTCCATGGCAGGATTGTACACGCCGCTGGTCTGGCGGGAACGTATATCAGATTTTCGATAGCTCCCTTTCTGATGGAAAGTGACACCGCTTTGTATTTCATGTTTCAGTTCGTAGCTGACGCCTTTCTGTCTCAGCGTGTATGCATCCCAGCCTTTTACGCCGATAAAGAAACGGTCAGGCAGTATGTTGTGTAAAGGGTCTTTGGCAAGCCGTGTGCGCGGAAGATAAGCGTTGCCCCTGATTTTGTCTTCCTGATAGAATGGAAGAACGGTTAATTTGGTTCTTTCCCATTCTTTAGTGAACGATGGCGCGATATACAGACGCTTTTGATTGGAATGATCATAGAACAGATCCTGCTCTTTCCACATGGCAGTGATTCGTCCGTAAAAAGTCTGGTTTTCATTTACAGCATTGACATCGACAGCCGTCATCTTTTCATTTTTATTTCCTAATTGAAGCTGCGCTTCTCCAAACGGTTTCTTTTCCGGATGCTTGGTGCGGAGATTGATGGTACCGCTGACAGAACCGCTTCCGTATAAAGTAGAAGCGGGACCGCGCAGAATTTCGACCTGTTCTACGCCGTATAGTTCAGGGCTGAACAAATTATCTGTGGTGCCGAAAGCTTTCATGCCATCTACGACAATATTATTGTGGGATACGTCAAAGCCGCGGATACTGCTGAAATTATAAAGAGAATCATATCCTCGGGGTGCGACGGTGATACCGGCATTATATTCCAGCGAATCTGTCAGGTTATAAACGCCGAGGCGTTCCATTTCATCGGTGTTGACTATAGTGATGGATGCGGGAGTATGCTTGAGTTCGGCAGGGATCTTGCTTCCGGCGGTGGCCGTATCGCTCAGCCGTTTTGCATATATGTGGAATTCCGGCAATACATAAGTTTTTTCTGCAGCTGATTCTGCAAATACCGTGATACCGCCGCCCAGGACGGCCAGAATTAAGACGGTCAATAATATTTGTTTGTGAGGTTTCATGAAAAATCCCCTTGTAAAAATGATAATGATAATTGATATTAATGATATCTAATGGCAATTATAATATATGGGGATTGGAAAGTACAAGGAAATTTATATAAAAAACAGTAAGCCGCTTAGTATACTGTCTAAAAAAATGATTTACAGAATTTTATAAGCAAGTAAAGAGGTGAAATTTTTACGGTTTGAATTCAAACTTTAAATGCAGTAAATGAATTGAATGGAAAATACCTTGACTTCAAGGCTGTTTCCGCCGCGTTTCAAATTAAACAGTTGCGTTGAAAGTGCTGTATTTATTTTCCGGCATTTTCTATATCATTTACCATATAAGGAATAAATTAAAAGGATAAATGCTGGGATTTCGTGAAAGGGGTATCATTGATGTGGAAAAGAAGGCTTTTATCGGATTCACTGCGGCTATGCTGCTGGGGGATGCCGATAGATACGGCATTGTTTGAGAAAAGCAGAAACACTGAATTACGAATGGGGATGAAAGGGGTATAGGAGGGCACTATGGAAGAAAGGGTTCTTCATAGGAACGAGTATTATTATGATGGGTATCTGGTCGATCTGTATAATGAAAAAGATGAGCTTGTTGATGTACTTTTGACAGATCAGTATGCAGCCTGTGTTTTTCAAAATCAGGACGGAGGATGGGTCAAAATGTATGATCAGCGGGAATCACGGTAAAAAAGGTTTGGGGCAATAAAAAAGCAGACCTGCCGCGGCAAGCCTGCTTATGTTTTGTCTGGCCCCAAAGGGCATGGTGGAGACGAAGAGGATTGAACTCTCGACCTTACGGATGCGAACCGTACGCTCTCCCAGCTGAGCTACGTCCCCATGAAAATCAGTCCCTGAAAAGGACAAATCAATTATAGCACATGATTCAATTTTTTGCAGTCCCATATGATTTATACTGTTGATGTAGCACCGGCATTTTCCACGCGTACCTCGGCGGTTCTTTTACTGCATGGATGAAGCGGCGCTGATGGCGCTGCCGGATGATAGCGGGGGAGGTTCTTACCAGTCGATCCAGGTGAGAGCCTTTTCCAGCTGGTAGAAAGATTTCCCGTCCCAAAGGATGTCTTCAGTGAGGTGGTTGATGCAGTCTTCTTCCTCATCAGATGCGTAATGATAGACGAGCTCCATGAAATCTTCAAACGGTTCTTTTGTCCAGCGGTATTTCTCTATGCTTACCCGCCACCTCTGCTGGCCAGGATGGTACACAAGTCCTGAAAAATGGTAGACATATCCTTTATGGCGTACACTGGCGCCGCCGTCCATGAGATAATCGATAAATTCGTCCGCGTCTCCGCCCTTCATAGTGCCTCCTTTTTAATAATACAGCTTTATTATACTATATTTGTTTGTCTTATTTCTGTCCTGTGCTATAATGAGTTGATCTATTAATAAACGAAACGGAAATTTGTTTCGGCAGTTGTCCATTCTGAGCACCAACTATAAAAAACGGGAGGAAACATGAAAAAAGCAATTATATTATCCAGCGGCGGTGTGGACTCGACGACCTGTCTCTCCGTGGCTGTAAATGCACTGGGAGCAGAGAATGTCAGCACTGCTTCTATTTTTTATGGACAGAAGCATAAAAAGGAATTGGATGCCGCAAGAGCGGTGGCGGTATATTACCATGTGCCTCATTATGAATTTGATCTGGCGCAGATCATGCAGTATTCCAATTGTTCTCTTTTGTCCCATTCGACGCAGAATATTGTACACAAAAGTTATGGTGAGCAGATTGTGGAAAAGGGGGAGGGAAAGGTATCTACGTATGTTCCTTTTCGGAACGGCCTCATGATTTCTGTAGCGGCAAGTTTGGCAGCCGGCATTTATGAAGAGGAAGAGACGGGTATTTATATCGGCGCCCATGGAGATGATGCGGCGGGGGAAGCGTATGCCGACTGCTCGCCCCGGTTTCTGAAAGCCATGGGGGAAGCGGTTGCTGTCGGCACATACGGCAAGGTGCATCTGGTTTTTCCTTTTGCCGATAAAAATAAAACCGGCGTCGTGGCGGAAGGGCTGAAACTGGGGACGCCCTATGAACTGACATGGAGCTGTTATGAGGGGGGAGACACGCCTTGCGGCGAATGCGGGACCTGCATAGACAGGGCGAAAGCGTTTGCTGAAAACGGGGTGGAAGACCCGTGGAACGGAGGGAAAGGATAATATGTTTACAGTAACGAAAAGGATGGAAATCAGCGGAGCGCACTTCCTGCGTCTGAACTATGAAAGCAAGTGCACTTCAATGCACGGGCACAACTGGATCGTGACTGTCACCGTGCAGAATGATAAGCTTGATGAAAACGGCATGGTGGTAGATTTCACGAAGATTAAGGATATCGTTAATCTTTTTGACCACCGGTGCGCCAATGATATCATGGAAGGCTTGAACCCCACGGCGGAAAATATGGCGAAGTGGCTTTGCGATCGCATTCCCCACTGTATCCGTGTGTCGGTGCAGGAAACGGAAGGAAATACAGCGGTATATGAAAAATAAGTTTCCCGTGGCGGAAATATTTGACAGCATTGAGGGAGAGGGAAAACGGACAGGGTATATGGCGGTATTCGTCCGGTTTGCCGGCTGCAATATCCGCTGTACATACTGCGATACGGCGTATGCTTTAAAAGAGTCTGACGCAGAAGAATTTCTTACGAAAGAAGAACTCTTAGGCCGTATCCGTTCCTATCTCTGGAAGCGGATTACTTTTACGGGAGGAGAACCGCTGCTCCAGCCGCTGCAGGAAATCTGCGACATTCTCGGGGAAGAGGGGTATGAAATTAATATAGAAACGAACGGCGCAGTTCCGCTTTTGGCGCGCCGTCCCCAAAATCTTTTTTATACGATGGATTACAAATGCACAGACAGCGGAATGAAGTCTTTCATGCGGCTGCCGAACTTAAAGGAATTGACGGAGGACGATGTCCTGAAATTCGTTGTCTCCTCGAAAACGGATTTGGAGGATATGAAGGAAATCATTATAAAGTATTTTCCCCGGGGCGGTCCGAAGTTTTATGTGAGTCCCGTGTGGGGGAAAATAGAGCCGCGTGAATTGGTCGAATATGTGAGAAAAGAAAAACTGGCAGAAGTCTGCGTGCAGGTACAGCTCCATAAAATTATCTGGGAGCCGGACAGGAGAGGGGTCTGAAATGGATCAGAAAAAATTGGAACAGGCGGCGCGCCTGATTATAGAAGCAGTCGGGGAAGATCCCGAAAGAGAAGGGCTTGTGGAAACGCCTCGCCGCTTTGCGGAAATGGTGGCCGAGCAGCTGGCCTATGCGGCGGTGCCCAATGAAGAAATCGCCCGCGCTTTTGATAAGACATTTTCTTCTCCTGAAAGTGACATGGTGGTGGTGAAAGATATTTCCCTCTTTTCCCATTGCGAGCACCATATCGCCCTCATGTACAATATGAAGGCGGCTGTGGGATATATTCCCAGAGGGCGCGTCATCGGACTGTCGAAAATTGCCCGCATCGCCGATGCCGTCTCTAAGCGTCTCCAGATCCAGGAACGGATAGGAGCGGATATACGGGATATCATGGAACGGATTACCGGTGCCGGGGATGTGATCGTTCTTTTGGAAGGGGAGCATTCCTGTATGACAGCACGGGGGATCAGAAAACCGGGGACGCTTACAAGGACGATTTCCGCATCCGGACGGTTCAGGACAGACGGGGATTTGCGCAAAGAATTTCTTTCCCTGGCGAAGTAATGGAGGCCGATTCCTGTTCGTGGTTCGTTTCAAAGAATAAAATTTAATTGTTTATTCATTTTTGGTATAATGCGGATATGGAAAAGATAAAAAAACAACTGCAGATAATTTTATATGTATGGGTATGGCTCCTTTCTTTTTCCGTGGCGGACGCGGCGGAGGCCATTACTGATGAATACTGGATAACGACGGCAGATCGGGGGAAGATTGAACAGCGCTACCGCAACCTCGGTATATACGAAGTGGCAAAGAAAACCGTTTCAAGAAAAGAAGAACAGTACGGAAATTATACTTACCGCGTGTGGTATCCGAAACGGCTGGAAACGGAAAACCGGAAATGGCCCATGGTATTTCTTTTGAACGGAACGACCTCGACCTGTGATCTTGATGAGCCGATTTTTGAACATCTTGCCAGCTGGGGTTTTATTGTCGTGGGCAATACGGACAGGAATACGGGACTCGGGTACTCGGCGGAATGGGGACTGGAACTCATGGACAAGCTGGCGGCGGACAGAAAAAGCGTGTTTTTTCAAAAGATTGATGAGGAAAATCTGGGGATCGGCGGCCACTCCCAGGGAGGCGTCGGCGCGGTGAAAACGATTTTATTCCGAAAAGGCGGCAGACGTTTTAAAACAGTCGTCACTGTTTCGGCGGTGACGGAATCATTTGCGGACAAATTAAAAATGAACAGCTGGAAGTATGACGCTTCTGCAGTCAATGTGCCATGGTTCATGGTGAGCGGCGACAGGCTGGATGACCGTCTCATTACACCGCTTCCGGATATGGAGAAGATATTTCAAAAGGCAAAGACAGCGATGGTCATGGGACGGCGTTCCCATGCGGACCACAGCCATGTGCAGGCCGAAGCGGACGCTTATGTGACGGCATGGTTCCGCTGGCAGCTGGCAGGGGATCAGTACGCGGGGAAAGCATTTCTTGGAAAAGACGCGGAGATACTCACAAATAAGGGATGGAACCATACGGCAAGAAAGAATTTATAAGAGAGGCGCAGAAAAATATTTTTCTTGCGGGGAACTCTCTTTTTTTGTACGATGAAGTTAGCGAGGTGTGTGATGAAAAATAAAGAAGAGACCGTTTTAATTACTGCTGTAGACAATGGAAGCACGGTAGAATTGGAAATCAATACGACGCTGCCCCACGAAGAAACAAAGGAAATGCTTGCCGGCGCGGTATGTGCCGTTTATGGCATTTCTGATTTCCATGAGGGGGATGTGGCGTCCTTTTTGGAAGCGCTTGCTGATGAATACAGAAAAGAAGAGAGGTCTCCCCATTCTTCCCTGGTGAATTGAAGCGGGAAGCGCTGTACGGAAGAATCTCTCCCGCATGGTTCCCGGGGAAAGGAATCGGCGGTCCGGCGGCGGAAAAATTGAAAACCGGCGGTAATCCGCTGCTGATGGCACGCGGTAAAAGAGGAGGCGGATCGTGGGAAGAAAAGAATATCTTGAAAGCATGGGTGTCCGGGCGGCCCGGCGCGCTTTCTTTTCCTATACGACCGAGCCGGAAGGAAGCTACAGCATCCACCGTGTATTTATCCGATTCCTCGAAGTGAACCGTATGGATATGGACCAGGCGGAGAAGCCGAAGGCGGCCGCTTTCCTTACGGATTATATTCTGCTCCGTATCTATGTGGCGAAGTATGTCCTTGCCGGATATGCAGAAACCTATGCGCCGCTCTTGGATTTGTTCCGCGGGTTTGAAAAGGTGGAAAAGAAATTCTCCCTGTTTATGGAACGGGAAACGGCGCCCGGCCATGGCGCGGAACGAAAGTTTCTGCCGCCTGATCTGCGGAAACGTTATGATGAGCGCGGCATGCGGAAGACTATCGAACTTTTTGACAATATCGCAGGGCGGTATGAAGAGAGGGAAGACACGCCGGAACGGGTTATGAAATGTATCGTTGACGAATGCCTTTCTACAATCGCCATACGGAATGAAATATCTTTATCGGCGCCGTCCTTTTGGTTTTTTACCAGAGAAATGAACGGGTACATCAGGTACCTGAACCGTTTTTACAGCGGCCTGATTCCGCCGGCGATTCACGAAAGAATAAAAGCGCCCATGATGGAAGAAGAAACGCGCAGTGATGCTGATGAAGAAAGCGGCGGTTTTAATTATGAACGCGCGGCATACATCATTTTTGCCATTGCCGGTGTGATCTGCGCCCTTATCGCGGCAGGCTCAAGATAGTTTTGCGGCTTTTTTTGAAATATGGTATATTGGGTGCAGCCATGCGTGGCGCTTAACTGAAGAATAACGTCAATGGAGATGGATATGCAGATAACAATTGCAGGCGGCTGCGGTGATTTCGGACGCAGCTGCTTTTTTATTGAAGGAGGGCGCCACGCTTTTATCGTGGATGCGGGAACTTCGACGGACGGACTGGACCGGGTACCTGATCTCACAGCGGAGCAGGCGGCAAGAGCAGAATACCTTTTCATCACCCATTCGCACCGGGATCATACGGGGGCGATCGGATATTTCGAGTCTCTCGGCTTTGCGGGATCCGTGCTTCTGACGAACCAGACATACCGGCAGATGAAAGAAAAACCGGGGAATACGATGATTCTTGATTCGACAGCGCCCGAACTGGAATTGGAACGGGATTTCAGTTTCCGCTGGGGGCGGAGCGGCCATTGTGCCGGTTCCGTGTGGTACGATATTTCCTGTGAAGGGAAGAAATTGTTCTTTTCGGGGGATTACCGAAGCGATGACCCTTTTTATGTCTGTGATGATGCGGAAGGGAAGACGGCGGATGTGGCCGTCCTTGATGCAGCATATCCGGGCGATCGTACGGGGGCAGATATGCGCCGGTCGGTTCTTGATAAAATATTGGAATTGGTGTGGCGGGGGAAACCGCTTCTTCTTCCTGTGCCGCATTTCGGCAGGGGGCTTTCCATCGCGGCATATTTCCGTAATAAAGGAAGTATGGAGATTCCCATGCATATGGCTCCCGGGCTTTATGACGAATGGCTGCGTCTGGGGCGGAGGAAATACTTCGCCCGCCGGGAAGTGCTTGCCCTTCCCAATGAAACGTTTTCCTTATGGGACGGAAAAACGATTCATGACAATGGGGTTTATTTCCTTACCGATGCCCAGTTGTCACGGTCGGAGAGCAGGAAACTCATCGACCGGCACCCTGAACTTTCACTGCTCATGACAGGCAGCATCCACGGCTACGGCAAGGCGAAAGATTATTATGAAAGCGGCAGGGCGGAACTTGTCCTCTGGCCGAACCATATGACGGAAAGGGAAATGTGGGAACTTGCCGGGAAAAATCATTTCAGAAAAATTATTCCTTATCACAGCACAGACCGGAAACCGGAGTCTGATGTATTTTCTTTATAAGAGAAATGAATAAAAAGAAATACGCAGTCAGGAATATTCATGGTATAATGAAAAAAATAAAATCCTTCAAAAGAAAAGAGAGGCGGGATTTCTATGTTGAAGTATAAGAATATTCTTGTTCCTT
>ERZ1026950.252-NODE-252-length-28721-cov-7.889416_pt1 | contig 28721 bp, 29 predicted proteins | sample MGYA00519302_ERZ1026950 | MGnify/ENA primary metagenome ERZ1026950 (study PRJEB26926, sample SAMN06164747) | human gut metagenome | biome: ENVO:00009003; feature: ENVO:2100002; material: ENVO:00002003 | host: Homo sapiens | place: USA | collected 2012 ... | reverse complement strand
AACCATTGAAAACACTAGAAAAACCGCTGATATCTTAATTGGTGCAGCTTGCCATCAAGCTGAACCAAAAAGATATCAGCGCGAAAAGCCCAGAGGTTTCAACTGTTTCACCCCTTAGGTACACAATGTGTCATGGGGGTGCAGTCGGTACGGGCAAAAGCAAGACGCAAACTCATGCATTTGAGTTTGCGTCTTGCTTTTTACATAAGGATAGAGCTTCGCAGGAACGTAAGCGTCAAACCTAACCGCGCATAGACACACATGAGACAATAGTAATATGTATGCTCCGACTTACAAACATTGCGCATGATTGCCAATTCATACACAAAATATCTCATAAAAAACAATACATAATTGTCATGGCGCAAACAGACCCTTTTTTGGCACTATGCCCATTTGACAGGTCGACAAATGACATGCTATCGTTTAATTGATACAAAAATACCGGCTGAAATGTGAGAAATGGATACGGCGTGCACAATTGCCGCCGATCCGGCCTTGTTGAGGGATTCGATATGATCAATCAATGCTATGAATACGAAGCAGCACATACAATCCAGGACGTGCTGTCCTGCAATGGGGATTTAAACATTGCGCTGGTTGCGGACTCGCATCTGGACAATTCCGTCCCGGCTACCATTGAGAACATCTCCGCAGTCGATCAGGCGGTACATTTTGACTGCTGCGTCCATCTGGGTGATTTCCTCGCCGGTGAGATCGGCAGACGGTACGCAAAGCTTCTGCTGCGGCAGCAGCTCGCGCTGTTCCGGCCCACTGTTTCGAGCGGACGCTTCTTCCCGGTGCAGGGCAATCACGACGCATGCAGCGGGCCGTATTCCGCGCGGCTCTGGCCGGAGGCCATCGGCTTTCTGGACGCGGAGCAGGGTATCTGCCGTCCGGCGCAGAAGCCCTATTATTATGTAGATATTGCAAAAGAAAAGGTTCGCCTTGTGTTCCTGTGCTCGTATTTTTATGAGCACCGCGACGGCGAACCGATCATGATCTTCGGATACGAGGAAGATCAAATTCAGTGGCTTCAAAACGAGACGCTGGTTTTGCCGTCGGACTGGACGGTGATGCTGTTTTCCCACGACGCGCCGTTTTCTGCATTGCTGTTCGATGAGAAAACTGCACTCGAAAAGAACGACATCGTCAACGGCAATCAGATCTTTCGTGCATTGGAGCAGTGCCGAAAGCAGTACGGCTTCGACGCGGCTGGATGGTTCATCGGACACTATCACGGGGATCGGATTAAGACGCTTTTCGGGATCCCATTTGTCATTACCGCGTCACAGACCGCATACGACCCGCAGCTGTTTGATGACGACGTGCGCTTCTGGGAGAGAGAGCTGGGCACGCCGAGCGAAGATCTCTGGGATGCGCTCGTTCTGAAAAAGAGTGAACGCCGGGTCTATCTAAAACGCTTCGGCGCTGGCGAAGACAGAATCGTTCATTATTAAATATAGATGGAGGCATCCATATGGAACCACATTTTGCGGACAATTGCCGGTCGCTGACAGAAAAGCTCCATGCACTCCGGGAGCCGGACGATCTCTGCTTCGCGCTGCTTGCGGGAACGGCTGTGTCGGATTTCGCGGATCATACGGACGAAAACATCCGCGCGGTCGATGCGCAGACGCATTTTGACGGCGTCATCCACCTTGGCGATATTTTAAACGGCAGCATCCCCGAAAATGCGTCCCGCTTTGTACTCTCGCAGGAGCTGGCGCGGTTTCAGAATGCAACAGCTTCCGGCAAGCTCTACATTGCCTGCGGCGACGACGATGGCTTTCGCAATGAGCGCTATGTCGGCCAAATCGTGACGGGCATTGTTACAGACGAGCGCTGGTATGAAGAAACGGCGTATCTGGAGTCTTACGTGAATTTGCACCGGCCGCGGAACAAGCCGTACTATTTTGTCGATTTTTATGACCGAAAGATGCGGCTGATTTTTCTCTCATCCCATCTGACGCAGATCGACGAGCAGGAGGAGCTTTTTGAAAAAAGCTGTCAATACGGCGTGGAGCAGCTTGCGTGGCTCAAGACAGAGGCGCTCCAGCTTCCTGAGGGATGGGCGATATTCCTGTTTTCGCACGCGCTGCCAAAGTCGCGTTTTGAAACGGGTACTGACCCATGGAACTATATGGAATACGCCTCTGAGCCGGCCATGATGCTGCTGCGGCAGGCGCAAAAGCACGGTATCCGCATCGGTGGTTGGTTTGCAGGGCACTACGCCTGCGATTACGAAACTACGTTCTGTCACATCCCATATTTCCTGATCGACTCAGTCCGCCCGCAGCCGATAAAATCGCTGTTTCCGAACGTCCGGAAATGCACGGAGCGGGGCTTGGGCGCGGAAACAGAAGATTTATGGGACGTGCTGCTCCTGAAACCGAATCAGCGGCGCATCTATCTGCTGCGCTTTGGCGCGGGAGAAGACCGCGTGTTTGACTATTGACCGGACTGGAAAGGATAAAGAAATGGAACATACTTTCAAGACTTTCGGCACGATGCTAGACTGCTCACGAAACGCCGTTATGACGGCGGAAAGCGTCAAGCGCTGGATCGATCTGACCGCGAAGCTCGGCTGCAATACGCTGCATCTTTATATGGAGGATACCTATGAGGTGGACGGCCAGCCCTATTTCGGCCATCTGCGCGGACGGTACAGCAAGGCGGAATTAAAACAGATCGATGCGTATGCGGCAGCGCACGGGATGCAGGTCATCCCGTGCATCCAGACGCTTGCCCATGTCAACGCCCTGTTTCACTGGCCGGTCTACCGGGAGATCCGCGATGCCGCCGATATCCTGCTGACCGGCGACGAGCGCACCTATGCGCTGGTCGATGGAATGTTCCGCACGCTGCGCGAATGTCTGCGCACCAATATTGTAAACATCGGCATGGACGAAGCGGATCTGCTCGGCCTTGGCAAATATCTGACGCTGCACGGCTACCGCGATCGCTTCAGCATCCTGATGGAACATCTGCGCAGGGTGTCAGAAATGGCGAAAAAATATGGCTTCGAGCTTCTGATGTGGGGCGATATGTTCTTCCGTCTGGCGGGCGGGGATTACTTTACCAATTTCAATCAGAACCCGGAGCTCGGCGAAATTCCGGAGGAAGTCAGACAGCTGGTGCCGGAGAATATTCACCTGGTGTACTGGGATTATTTTAGCCGCGACCGGCAGAGCTATGAGAGAAATATTGACGCCCACAACGCAATCAAAAGCGGTTCGTGGTTCGCGGGCGGACTTTGGACATGGGCGGGCTTTGCGCCGCACAACACGTTCAGCATCGCGACTATGCGCGAGGCAATGAAGGCCTGCCACGCAAAGGGCGTTGAAAATGTCGTCATGACCATGTGGGGCGACAACGGCGCGGAATGCTCCAAATTTGCTGTGCTTCCGGCGCTGTTTACCGTCTCGCAGATGGCGCAGGACATTGACGATGTGGAAACCATTCATGCGAATTTCGAACGGGAATTCGGCATTCCGTTTGAGGATTTCCGCGCGCTTGACCTGATCGGGACGCAGAACGATTCCGCTGAGGCGATTTATAACCCGGAGAAATATCTGCTCTACTGTGACCCGTTCATGGGCCAGTTCGACAACCGCGTGAAGTCGGGCGACGCGGCTGGTTATGCGGACTGCGCGGCAAGACTGTCAAGGTATGAATCTCACGCCGAGTATGGCTATCTGTTCCGCTCCCTGCGGACGCTCTGCGCATTTTTGAGTGTGAAAGCAGACCTTGGCATCCGCACAAGGGCGGCGTATCTGTCCGGCGATAAAAAAGCCGCGAAGGCGCTCTGCACCGATTATGACGCAGCGCTCGAACGGCTGGACGCGTTTTATGCGGCCTATGAGCAGCAGTGGATGCACGAAAACAAGCCGCAGGGCTTTGACGTGATTGATCTTCGCATCGGCGGCCAGCGCCAGCGACTGCTGCATTGCAGAGACCGGCTGCTGGCCTATGCGGAAGGACGGCTCGACCGGATCGAGGAGCTGGAGGAGCCGGTTCTCGACTGCTGCTGCGAGGAAAAAGCCGACGGACAGGCGACACGGGCAATTTTCTGGCATGAGATCGCGTCGGCAAATGTCATTTGAGACAGGGCGGAGGATACAAAATGAACGTACAATATCATCGGTTGACAGATGCGGGCTTTGCCTATGCCGTCCGGATGCCGGAGCGGATGCACGCAGGTCTTCCAATGATCGTCCAGCTGCACGGCGCAGGTGAACGCGGCGGTGGTGAGGATCTGGAGAAGGCTGAGATTCATGGACTGGCGAACATCCTGACAGAAACGCGGGAAGAAGACTGCGTGCTGATCGAACCGCGCTGCCCGGAAGGATCCTTTTGGGTGGCGATGCTTCCGGAACTGAAGCGGTTCGTTTGCCGCATGATCGAAGCATACGCCTGTGACCCGGATCGGGTCACGCTGACAGGACTCAGCATGGGCGGATACGGCACATGGTTCCTTGCGATGGCGGCGCCGGAGCTGTTCGCGGCTATCGCGCCTTGCTGCGGCGGCGGAATGCCGTGGAACGCAGAGGTATTGACTATGCCGGTCTGGGCGTTTCATGGTGCGCTGGACGATGTCGTACCCCTGACGGAGACGGTCGATATGGTCAAGGCAATACAGCGTGCGGGCGGCAATGCAAGGCTGACGGTTTTTGGAGACTGCGGCCATGACGCATGGACGTATGCGTATGATGAAATGCTCCTGCAGTGGCTGCTGGCACAAAAAAGAACGGAGACGGACAAATGAACCCATACCGTTTTGAGAATCAGAATCGGGAAATTGTGCTGTCCCGGTACAATATGCCGACCCCGTGGATGAACTACCTATCCAACGGAACGCTCCATGCGATGATCTCGCAGGCGGGCGGCGGCGTTGCGTGGTACCGTTCGCCGCAGATCTGGCGCATCAACCACTACCGCTTCTTCCACCTGCCGACCGACCGCAGCGGCTTCTACACCTACATCAAGGACGGCGATGCCGTCTGGTGTCCGACCAATGAGCCGTGCGCATGTAAGCCTGAGAAATGGGAGGCCGCGCACGGCATGGGCTACACCCGCTTCTCAGCGGAGCGTGACGGCCTGCACGCCGAGGCGACGTATCTGGTCAGCCCGCTGAAAAACGTCATGCTCTGGCATCTGGAGCTGCGCTCCGACTGTGACCGGGATGTGACGATTTACCCCTACGTCGAGCTTGGCATGATGGAATTCATGCGCGAGCTGCAATGGCAGTGCTATAACAAGCACCAGCTGTCCGTCTACGAGAAAGACGGCGTGCTCATCTACCGCTACGGCGTGGAAAATCAGCCGAAGCCCGACGAGACGCCGCTGGTGTATTTTGCAAGCGACGCGCCCGCCGCCGGATTTGACTGCGACCGTGATGAATTTGTCGGCAGCTACCGCAGTGAGGAAGCGCCGATCGGACTCAAACACGAACATCTGAAAAACTCCACACTCTTTGGCGGCGATCCGTGCTTCGCGCTGGAGCTGCCGCTGACGCTCCGTGCCGGAGAGACAAAATCGCTCAATATTTATCTCGGCACGGAGATGACGGAGAGCGAGATTTCCAAGTCCCTTGCCGCCTGCAAAGCCCCTGACTTTTTCGCCGCCTCCATGCAGAAGCTGGCGGCAACATGGGAGGATTTCTTCTCCGGCTTCCAGTGCAGCCTCCCGGACAAGGACGCGGAGACGATGATTAACATCTGGAACCCCTATCAGATGGAGCGGAACTTCCACTTCTCCCGGAATATCAGCTACTACGCCACCGGTACGTTCCGCGGCATCGGCGTGCGCGACACCGCGCAGGATGTTCTCGCCATGATCCCGCTTCAACTTGACCGGGCAAAAGAGAAATTTGAATTGCTCCTGACCCAGCAGTATCAGGACGGCCACTGCAACCACTATTTCTTCCCCACCGAGGGCTGGGAGCCGGTCACGCGCATCCACTCGGATAACCACCTCTGGCTGGTCATGGACGCCTATCACATCGCGCTGGAAGAGGGAAACGTTTCGTACCTCGACACGCAGGCCCCGTATTTCGACGGCGGCAGCGGCACGATCTGGGAGCACATCAAACAGTCCATCCGCTTCACCATGCAGAACATGGGCACGCACGGCTTCCCGCTGATGCTCAGCTCCGACTGGAACGATATGCTCTATAAGGTCTGCCGCAAGGGGAAGGGCGAGAGCATCTGGACGGGGATGCAGTTTGCCGTCGCGCTGCGCATGATGCAGGAGCTGGCCGAGCGCAAGGGCGAACCGGAATTTGCAGCGAAATGCAAAGCGCTCTATGCCCGCCAGCAGGCGCTTTGCCGCACGCTTGCGTGGGACGGCGCGTGGTTCCGCCGCTGCATCACGGACGAGGGCCGCTTTATCGGCTCGGAGTCTGAGCCGCAGGCAAAGATCTGGCTCAATACGCAAAGCTGGTCTGTCCTCAGCGGCCTCGGCACGCAGGAGCAGCAAATACAGGCCATGGACAGCGTGAAAGAATATCTCGATACCAACCTCGGCATCAAGAAAATTCACCCGGCCATGACGACGGACTACCCGACGAAGGAAGAAAACCTGACCTGCTACAACAAGGGCTGCGGCGAAAATGGAAGCGTCTTCTGCCATGCCAACACATGGGCAATTATCGCAGAATGTATGCTGGGGCGTCCGGAGAACGCATGGAAGTATTATCATCAGCTTCTGCCGATGGTTGCGCAGAAAACCGCCGGTGCAGAGCGCTATAAGGCGGAGCCGTATGTGTATTCCTCGAACATCTTCGGCCCGGAGAGCGACAAATTCGGCCTTGCCAACGTCTCGTGGCTGACCGGTACGGCGGCGTGGATGTATCTGGCCGCGACGCAGTACATTTTGGGCATCCGCCCAACGTGGGACGGCCTTGAGATCGACCCCTGCCTGCCGGAGCATCTGCTCCCGGCAAAGGTCACCCGCGTCTTCCGCGGCTGCCGGTATGAGATCACCATCACGAAAAACCAAAAGCTGCTTCTCCCGCATGTGGGCGGAAGAAAGCAGCTGACCGTTACTGTATAAAGGAGACCACCAGTCATGCATTGCACACATGACTGGTGGTTCTTTTTCAAACGCTTGATTCTCCGGTTGCTTTCTTTTAAAATCATAGCATGCACACTTTTTAAGAGCAATTGCAATCATGGCGTGATTGCGTATAAAAATGTCATGAATGCACCCTGTTCGTACTGGCTCACATTCTTTTAGAATGTAACTGTCTGCTGTTATCGAAGCGCAGCATTACGTTCTGCAAGAGAAAGGACAGAGAGATCACATGAAAATATCCGGGATTATTTTTGACAAAGACGGAACGCTGCTGGATTTCAACGAATTCTGGATTCCTGCCGCGCAGTGCGTCATCCGGCGCATTCTTTCGGATTACAAAATCCCAGTCACCGATATCCACACGGAAAAAGCGCTCAATTCTATCGGAATTATACAAAATCACGTGCTTCCTGACGGTTCATTCGCGTGGAAAACATTTTTGGATATGGCGATTGACATGAAGCCGGCGCTGGAAGCGATGCACGCGCAAGCACCGGTTGACACGCGGGATTTGGAGGGAAAGCTCACCCGGTATTTTGACGAGGAGAGCTTTGCGGAGAACAAAAGTATCAAGGGCATTGGAGATTTGCCGGCCATTTTGCAGCCGCTGCATGAAAAGAACATTCATTTCGGCGTTGCAACCACGGATACCTGCGAGGCCGCGGTCAAGTGTCTGAAAGGCTTGCAGATTCTGCCGCTGTTCTCCTTTTTCGCGGGAGATCAGATGGCAGGGGATATGCCGTTAAAGCCGGATGGGCGCATCATTTCGCGCGCCGCGGCGCAGTGGCACATCGCGCCGGAAAATATCCTTGTTGTGGGCGACACGATAAACGACATGAACTTTGCGCACAACGGCGGCGCAATCGCCGTTGGTGTTTTAAGCGGCGTTTCATCCAGAGAGCAGCTGGCGCCTGCGGCGGATTACATTTTGGATTCCGTCGCCGATGTTCCGGCACTCATCCGGCAATTAGAACAGAAAGGACTGTGAGGCAAAATGGAATATGCATTTCTTGCCATTGCAATTGTCTCGGAGGTTATCGCCACAAGCTATCTGAAGCAGACGGAGGGCTTTACAAAGCTGACCCCGTCGCTGATTTGCGCGGCGGCGTATATTGTCTGCCATTACACCTTTGCAAAAAGTCTGAACCGGATCAACCTGAATATCGGATACGCAACCTGGTGCGGCGTTGGACTGATTGTCACCTCGCTGGTTTCGATTTTTGCATACAAGGAAAAACTCTCCACGGTTGGAATCATCGGTCTTGTGCTGATTACCGCCGGCTGCGTAATGGTGAACGCCTTTGGAAACAAGTAACAGCCGCTTTGTGCGTTTTTGCCGTCCCGGCAGGTGCAACACCAATGGCAGTTCCTCCATCAAAGAGCGCACCAGCAGAGCCTCCATGCGCAGCGGAGCATCGCTCAGCAGCGGCTTGACTTTGGAATACATTTGCCAGTGATCCTCGTCGATGCCCGGCTTCAGTGCCAAAAGCAGCTTCAGAAGTCTCGAAATGCACTCATCCCAGTTTTGCTGGCCGCGCAGATATGCTTCTTCCCGACTTTCCGTGTGCAGTTCCTCTGAAACGCGGATCATCGCGCGGCGCAGCGCGTCGATCCCGTCAGACTTCGGCAAATAGTCATATGCACCGCACCGGACGGCTTGCTGCGCTTCCGCAAGGTTCGGCGTGTCAGTCAAAAAAATCACGCGGAGGCACGGAAACTGTCTGCGGACATGTCTGGCAAGTTCAAACCCAGACATATCCGGCAGGCTCGTATTTGTGATGAGCACGGCCGCAGCTTCGCCTTTCTGCATCCAGCGCAGCGTTCCTTCCGCCACACATTCGCCGCGTACCATGCTGAATCCCAACCCGTAAAAGTCAATGCCGTTGATCACCTCTGTGCGGTATCGCATACAGGGATCCGTAAAAAATGCTTCAAACATAAGCTGCCTCACATCCGTCCATCGGTCCAGTATCCTCTGTATCGCATTCTAAAAGAATGCGGGTCAAAATTCATAGGTGGCAAATATGACATTTTTGCGGGTCAAAGTGTCATTTTTGCAGATTGCCTCCCTATATGCGCTGTGTTACGATACGAAAAAGCAGCGAAAAGGAGAACATATATGGATCAATTCGCACAAATCGCGGCAAACGGCATCGGCGGGAACGCTGCGCTTCTGGAGCCGGTCACGCCAATTCCGCATGAAACCGTTATCTGCCGTCTGGAACAGGCAGATGCACAGCCCATCGCTGTCAAGCCGCATCTGTCTACAACGGAAGAACTGAAAACCGAGCTTGCTGCCATGCGGGAAGCATACTGCCCGTTTCTGGAAAATCACGCGCCTGCGTTTGAAAGCCTGCGCCGGCGCATGGATCTCACGTCGTTTCTGCGCGATGGTCAACCGGTCACGATCCCGGAATACGGCGGGCCGATCGGCGTGTGCAAAAAGACATATGAAACCACGTTTGAGCTGCCTGCGCTTTTGGCGGGCCAATCGGTCTATATCCATTTTGACGGCGCGGATTACCGTGCAGTCGTTACCGTCAATGACACATTTGTCGGAGAGCATGAAGGCTTCTTCTCTCCATTCGAGTTTGAGATTACAGGCATCGTCAAAGACGGCACAAACCGGCTGAAAGTTGAATTGTATAATGACCATATTTATATGGGAAACGATCCCGGCGGCAGCGAAGAAACAGAAGGCGACAAGCTTTATGCCGCCACCGGTCTCGGCTGGGACGGTCCGCTGGACGGCTGGCACCACTGCCCCTCCGGGACGGGCATTTACAACCGCGTCTATGTGGAGATCCGAAATTCCGTCCATATCAGCGACCTCTATATCCGTCCGCTGGACGGGAAGGCAGAAGCATGGCTGGAAATTCAGAACGACAGATATGATACCCTCCCGGTCGAGCTTTTGCTTTCACTCTACGGGCAGAACTTCCCCGAGACGGTCTTTGAAGACCGCCGCTTTACGCCGGAGACGACGCGCTTTGTCGGCATGGGCGACAGCCTGACGGAGGCCGCCGTCAAGTCCGAGCTTGGAAAGGGTATTCCCATGCCGCTCAAGCACGGAAAGAATCTGTACAAACTCAAATTTGACCTGCCGGACGCAAAGCTGTGGGATCTGGAAACCCCGTATTTGTACCAGCTCCATGCAGCCGTTCTTGTAAACGGGACGTGCACCGACCGCCTTGCGCAGCAGTTCGGTATGCGCAGCTTTACGCAGGACACAGAAAGTCCGCAGCGCAAGGGGATGTTCTATCTCAATGGCCGCTCCATCCGTCTGCGCGGGGCCAATACGATGGGCTTTGAGCAGCAGGACGTGCTGCGCGGCGATCTTCCGCAGTTGATCGACGATATTCTGCTGGCCAAACTCTGCAACATGAATTTTCTGCGTCTGACGCAGCGGCCGGTGCAGGATGAGGTCTACGAATACTGCGACAAGCTCGGCCTTATGACGCAGACGGATCTTCCGCTGTTCGGCGTCATGCGCCGCTTCCGCGTCCCGGAGGGCATCCGGCAGGCGGAGGAGATGGCGCGCATGGTGCGTAAGCATCCGTGCAATGTCGTCGTCAGTTATATCAACGAGCCGTTTCCGAACGCCAATAACGAGCCGCACCGACATCTGACCCGTCCGGAACTGGAAAACTTCTTCACCTGCTGTGACCTTGTTGTGAAGCTCTCGAACCCCGATCAGGTCATCAAGCACGTGGACGGCGATTATGACCCGCCCACAGACGGGATGCCGGACAACCACTGCTACCCCATGTGGTATAACGGCCACGGTATTGACATTGGCCGTCTGCACCGGGGCTATTGGCTGCCTGTCAAGCCCGGCTGGTACTATGGCTGCGGTGAATACGGCGCAGAGGGGCTGGACTCGGCGGAGGTCATGGAGGAGTGCTACCCGCGTGAATGGCTGCGCGAGCCGTTTGACCCCGGCCATATCGTCCGCAGCCAGACAAAGAGCTTCAGCGGCTTTTTCTATGACGCGCAGGAGGATATGCAGGGCTGGATCAGCCGCAGCCAGCGGTATCAGGCCTTTGCCGCGCGCATGATGACCGAGGCATTCCGCCGCGACGACCGCATGGTCTCGAACGCCATTCATCTGTTCATCGACGCATGGCCCAGCGGCTGGATGAAGTCCATCATGGACTGCAAGCGCATCCCGAAGCAGGCGTATTTTGCCTACCGAGATGCACTCGCGCCCCTGCTGGTGTCGCTGCGCACCGACCGCTTTGCCTATACGGCGGGCGAAACGATTCAGATCGAAGCGTTCCTGTGCAATGATACCGTGAAATCCGGCGCGTATACGCTTGCCTTTGAGCTTTACAACGAGCAAAACAAGCTGATTCAGACCGGGCGCGTCCCCGCGCACGCGGACGCCTGCCGCGCAGCCTATATCGCCAGCGCCGAATTCCCGGCAGAGACCGCGCAAGACCGCGAAACGCTGACGCTCCGCGCCGTCCTGCTGGACGGGAACGGGGACGTTGTCAATGACACAGAGCAGAAGCTGACCGTATTTCAGGACGTGACTGTCGTACCGAACGACAATGTTGTCATTCTGAAGCTGGAACCGGGTTTGCATACCGTCGCGGGTGAGACCGTGACCGTCAAGCCCTGCGGGATGCTTCCGCTGCATTTTGCCTCCCGCAAAACGGGGCATCCGGCTGTCGACGAATTCAAGGAGCAGGACTTCTCCTACTGGTATGACGCCAAGGAGGACTGCATCACGCCGCTGCTGGACACGACGTTTACCGTCGAAGGCTTCACACCCATTCTTTTGTCCAACAATATGGACGAACAGGGAAATTGGGGGCCAGTACTGGCTGCGGCAGAAAAGCTATACGAGGGCAAGCACTATGTGATCTGCCAGTTGGATCTGCGTCAGGAAAACCCGGTCGCAAAGCGCTTCCTGAGAAATCTCTACAGGTTGGGTACAAAATGAACAACATCGAACAGGCGATTTCCTTTGCGCGGCAGGAATATACCCGTCAGGGTCTGGACGCGCTCTATCAAAAGGACTTTGAGGAAGCGCTGCTTCCGGCACTTTCTCAGGCCGCCGAAATTTACAGGGCAGACACGCTCCGTTGGAGCGGCGATCCCAAGACGGATCTGCTCGCAGCGCTCCTTTGGAGTCAGAAGCTGCTGAACGATTATCAAAGGCACCAGCTTCCGGACGAGGTATTTTATCATACGATCGACGATATCGGCCGCTGGGCCTCCGAATATTGGAGCTATAGCGGCAGGATCGGCCTTGCCGAAGGCGCATGGCTGACGAATCATCTGACGCTGCGGCTGTTCCAGCTTGGACGACTTCAATTCTGCATGGAGCCGGCGGACTTTTCCGCCCCGGCTTTTGGACTTGAACCGGGCGAGCCGCTGGTGTCTGTGCACATCTGCCGCGGCGGTTCGCTCGATCCTGCGGCGTGCGACACCTCGTTCGCGCGGGCACGCGCATTTTTTCCAAAACACTTCCCAGCGTATGCGTTCCGGTTTTTCAGCTGCCACTCCTGGCTGCTGGACGAAACACTGCTGCCTCTGGTTGGAGTATACTCCAATATTTCATTTTTTCAACAGCGTTTTCAGATCGTCGGACGCACCGCATCCAACGCAGCTGCACGATATGTGCTCCGTTGGGACATTCAGCCGGATGAAATTGCTGCGTTTATCCCGCAAAATCGCTTCCAGTCCCAATTAAAAACGCAGCTTCTATCCCAGCAGCAGTTTTACGAGGCAACCGGAATCCTTGCCAGATGAAGCTTTGCTTTGTATTGTGAGGTAATAAATTGGGCAGACAAAACCCGTCACTCGTGATTATGGCCGAAGGCATGGGCAGCCGCTTCGGCGGCCTCAAGCAGATCGAGCCGGTCGATCCGGAGGGACACATCATCATTGATTTTTCCCTGTTTGACGCATGGCGCGCGGGCTTCCGCGACGTGGTGTTCATCATCAAGCGCGAGATGGAAGCGGAGTTCCGCGAATGCTTCGGCGACCGCATGGAACGGTATTTCCATGTCTCCTATGTCTTTTAGGAGCTGGAGCGTCTGCCGGAGGGCATTTCTGTCCCGGCCGGACGCGCCAAGCCATGGGGAACCGGTCACGCGCTGGCCTGCTGCAAGGGTGCGGTGAACGGCCCGTTTGCCGTCATCAACGCGGACGATTTCTATGGCCGGACGGCCTTCTCCGAAATTTATGATTTTCTGGCCGCGCAGACGGACGAGAGCTGCTATGCCGACAGCAATGAGATGCAGGCATAAAACTGACAAGACTGGCAACTGCACCAATCTATAACTCTTATAATTACATTCCCATTCTATGAGACTAAACAGATGCCCCGGCCCAGAGTATTCCGAGCCGGGGCTGCCGTATATCCATCAAAAATCCATGTCAAGCCGCTTTCCAAAATCGTAGGCCATTTGCACTCACGAACAGTTCCTGTCCTGCGACAGAAGCCGCAGCGTTTCAAATTCATTGTCGAGGCCGTCAAGCTCCCGGCGGAGAATTTCTTCGTAGTGCTGCTTTTTCTGTTCCAGCATGGCGATTTTGTTGACCTGTCGCTCTATGATGCCGCAGGGTGAATATACAAATTGTTATCTGACCCGGAGTTGGCGCAAAAACTGCGCTGCAGTAAACAAAGAATAGGGATTTCCGATGTGCGCGAAGCCGACAGAAGAATGGGGGAATTTGCAGGAGGGTGGACAGTCCTATCATCCTCTCCGCCGCTCTTTAGACATTTCGCCGTGTGGGTCAAGCCGGATTTCACAGGCTTTCACGAGGTGCATTCCCGAAAATGGTATATACGTTTATAGGAAAAATCCTGCGGGTTGATGCCTGAAAAACACCACTTTTCTAGAAAATCAGAAATCCAAAATAGTTGCAAAAACGCCTGATATTCAAAGAATATCAGGCGTTTTGGTGGGGAAGGTGGATTCGAAGTCTGGCAATCACGTTTTTAGAAACATTTTTCGTATAAATCCGTAATTTTACGTTCAGAATCCGTAGAATTTCGCATCAGTCAGCCTATTGTTTTATTGCCTGTCTAGGGTGTATCTGAAAACTCCCAACGCACCCGGACAGCGGATCTTTTCACGCTGCGCTGCACCATTTTTCCTTGAAATACGTCAGTATTCCTGCGAAAAAATGTCTTGCTCAGCGCAAAAATTTCTCGCTGCCGGTCACATTGGGAGTTTTCAGATACACCCTAAGCTGTAAAGGGTCAAATTTGTAGTCAACCGAAAAACGTTCAGACGTCAAATCGGTCATACGTCTCATAGCAGTCCAAACACAGCTTTTTGTCACCGGACAGCCGAATCCAGTTTGCGCCAGTTGTCTCACCGCAGCAATCACAGACATAGGAATCAAAAATTCTGGCCTGTTCCGGCAGCCGGATTTTTGTTTCCTTGACATCAAACATTTCATCATCTGCGCAGCTTTGATAATAGTCGAACGTTTCTTCCCGCGTCATGTCGCGCGGCCTTGCTTTCAGGACAAGGCGGACAGACTTTCCGTTTTTCCGATTGTAGAACGAAAATGCCTGTTTGCCGCGCATATGGAACAGTAAATTGCCCTTTCCGATGCTGCATCCAAGAATCGCTTGAATCGCATCAACGCCGCAGGCATCATTTTCTGTAATACAGACAACCTGTTCGTCATCTGAAAACGTCAGTTCCAGCAGATCCATCGCATACAGCGCCGCACGGTAGCCAATCGTCAGGCCGGGGCATACATGGCCGTGAAAGGCTGCGGCCCTTTCCCAGAGCTTTTTTTCTGAATCTAATTTATGTGCCATATTGTTTCTCCCTTTTTATGAACGTGTTGCGTCCTTTTCATCAACAAGGACAATACTCTGTTTTTGAACTGCTACGACCTCCGCGTCTACATGGTACACATCCCGCAGCGCATCTCTGTCCAAGACTTCTTTCCCGCCGCAGGCGTAGACACCGCCCTGACGCAACAGAACGAATCGGTCACAAAACCGCAGCGCAAGGTTCAGATCGTGAATGACGACAATCGCTGTCAAATGCTGTTCATGACAAATATCCCGAACGATCTGTAAAACCTGATATTGATTTTGAATATCCAAGCTGCTCGTCGGCTCATCGAGCAGCAGGAGCTTCGGCTGCTGCGCCAGCGCACGCGCCAGCATAACCTTTTGCCGTTCCCCTCCGGATAGTTCATTGAGAAAGCGTCCGCGCAGCGGTTCAATCTGAAGCTCGGCCATTGCATGATGGACGATCTGATGATCGTCTTCCGTAAATCCCCATTTCATATAGGGCCTTCGTCCCAGCATGACCATGTCGTGAACCGTCATTTGGATGCTTGGCACGCTCTGCGCAACAAACGCTACTCTCTGCGCAACCTGTCTGGCATTCATTTGCAGGAGATTTTCATCATCCAGTATGATTTTTCCATCGTCTGGTGTAAGAATTTTGTTGAAGCATTTCAGCATCGTGCTTTTTCCAACGCCGTTGTTACCCAGAATCGCCAGAAATTCGCCTGTGTTTACATTGAAGTTTACGTCTTTGAGAACCGCCGGTCTGCCTTTGTAGTGGTAGGTAAGTTTTTCAACGCTCAGCATTTCCGATCTCCTCCTTTGAACAGGAGATAGAGGAACATCGGGCCGCCAAGGAACGAGGTAATTGCGCCAATCGGCAGGATAATCGGGCTGATGACAACACGCGCAAACAGATCACCCAGCAGCAGAATGAGTGCGCCTGCCATCGCAGAGCCGGGCAGCAGATAGACGTGGTTATTGCCAACGACCAAGCGAACTATGTGCGGTGCAATCAAGCCGATAAAGTTAATCAGACCGATATAGGACACAATCACCGAAGACAGCAGGCAGCAAAGTACCATGTTGGAAAGTGTAAGCCGTTTTACGTTAATTCCTAAACTGACGGCTGTTTCCTCACCGCTCAGCAGCGCGTTATAATCCCAGCGGCGCAGGAAGAAGCAGACAGAGACGCAAATAAGCACGACCAGCATTTTTCCAACGTCGCCCCAGCTCGTGTTGCCAGGACTGCCGAACGTCCAGAACACCAGCGTATTAAGCTGAATTTCATCTGCGAAATACTGCATCAGCGTCGTTGCGCCAGAGAACATGGCGCTGATCGCCGTACCTGCAAGGACAATTCCCTGTGTAGAAACCTGACGAAATCGACTCAGGCCTAAAATAACCAGTGCAACTGCCATGCTGCCGACGAACGCGCACAGCGGAATTGCAACGCTGCCAAGGTTTCCTACTGCGCCCATGTTCAATACAATAATCGCAAACGCCGCGCCAAAGCCAGCACCCTGTGAGACGCCCAACGTGGACGCAGATGCAAGCGGATTGCGGAGAATTGCCTGCATCACACAACCAGCAAGTCCCAGACCAGCACCCGCAATCAGTGCCGTGCAGATACGGGGCAAACGATTGCTGCGAACGACAAGGTTGATTTTATCGTCGGCTGCTTTTCCAAAGATTCCTTTGACCAACTCCGCAATCGGCGTATTGTAAGAGCCTGCCCGCAAGGACAGCACAAGCGCAATCAGCAGACTGAGAAACAATATTCCAAGAAAGCAGCAGCTTTTGACTTGATTTCGGCGATAGGCCGTGCCGGAATCGTTATTCGCCGATTGTGACAGGTCTGAATTCATAGCCAGCATCCTTTAAGTCCTGATAAGGGTTGCTGCCCAGCAGCATTTCAAAGATTTCGCCTGTTTTTGCTTCAACATCTACATCCGCAAACTGCTCCGGATAGAGAATGGTCGCACCATAATACGCATCGGCCAGTGCAGTTTCCAGATTCGATGCGCTGGAGCGGAACGAAATCTGCGAGTAGACACGTCCCTCTTTCACAGCAGTCAGGCTGTTATAGAAATCTGCGTTCGTTGCATAATCTTCCTTGATTAAATCCATGCCGTTAAAGTCAACGAAGATCACGTCCGGGTCCCATGCAAGAACCTGCTCCGTGTCAATGTCAAATGCGCCGGTCTGACCGGTCGCATTTGCAAGGTTATTCGCGTGAATCAGCTCAAACGGGCCATAGAACGCTTCTGTACCCTCGAAACCGTGCGCGCCCTTAAAGGATACGCCGCAAACGTAGACAGAGGGTTTTTCTTCCTCTGCAACACCCTCTGTGCGGGCAGCAAGATCATCTTCAATACCATGCAGATAGGTTGTCAGGACTTCGGCGCGATCTTCTTTGCCATATAGCTCGCCAAGAATACGCAGCGTTTCATACGCTTTATCATCAAGGGTCGTGTCACTGCCGGGAACCATAACAACCGGAATCCCGGTTTTGCTTTGCAGCTCGTCGGGGTCAACGTTTGCATACGAAGACATGACAATGACCTGCGGACCAACATGGATGATTTCCTCGACAAACGGTTCGCCGTTCGTGCCGGTTACCGGCAGCGTGCCGAACTTATCAAAGTTCACATAGTTATAAAGGCGAGACATTCCGGCTTTGGTTTCGTAATCCTCAACGCCGACAACTAAGTCCTGCGCCTGCATATAGCAGGAGTAGCGCAGCGCGCCGACGCCAACGCAAACAATACTTTCAACCGTCTGCGGGATTTCCACTTCGCGGCCATTCCCATCGGTGATCGTCCGGGTGGCGGCTTCTGCATCCGTGGTTTCAGGTTCGGTGCTGATTTCTTCCGTTTCTGTGGTCGAAGCTGATTCATTCGTTGCAGCCGGTGTATCCGTAGTTTCTGCTGGCGGTTGTTGTGTGCTGCAAGCGCACAGGCCAAGCAGCATCAGCGCTGCAAGCAGCGCCGCGAGGTAGCGAGTTGTCTTTTTCATAATCTTTCACCTTTCATTTGTACTTGCTCCCGGTGCCGTTTCTTCATGCTCGAAGTTGCTGCAAAAACGGCATCACGCTACTTCTTCCCCAAGATAGCGCGATACCGTTTTTGCATTCGAGGATTGGGCGTGTATGAACTGTGCCTTTATCCTATCAAAGCATTTTTTGATTGTGAAGCTCCCCCGGGGGATGTTTTTTGAAAAATAGACAAAGTTTTTTCGTATATGAGAGCAGCCCGCCATCGGCGGGCTGCTCCTGCTTTGCGTCCTCTTGGCTGTCATCGTTCCGATGGGGGCGCACTGTCAAGGTCGGCGCAGTTTGCAAACTCCGCCGCCGGGCAGGCCGTGAATTCATAATAGATCGGCTTGTCCGGGACGAAGGGCGCGACGTCCATTTCATAGTCGTGCCACTGGTCACAGAGGGACTTCGCCCGCGTAAAAGCCTTATACATGAGCTTCCTGAAAAACGGCTTGTTGCAGTCCACAAATTTCAGCTTGCGGAAGGAGGGGAGAATCAGATTTTCCTCCATTTCCTCGATCTCCCGGAACGATGTGACGGTCCGGCACGCGGCATAGTAGCTCAGGATCGCAATGCAGTCATAGGTGCCGCCTGCGCCGTCGTGAAAATTCTTTTTGCCGCCGAGGTCGGTGCGCCAGTCGGAAAGGAACTCCACACACTGCCGCTGCACCTGTTCCCACACCGCCTCCCGCTCCGCTTCCGGATAGTGCAGCGCGATTTTTGCGAGAATTTCTTTTTTGCACGGTTTGGAATACAGCACGTGGCAGGTGCGGTCAAATTGTAATTCGCTGTCTTTCATCGTGTTTTCTCCCTTATTGCTTCAGAATCTCCGCGATTTTCGCGAAATCCTCCTTCGCCTCCCGGAAAACCGGCAGCATACAGTAGCAGTGCACCATTTTTGGCCGGGCGAACGCCGTATAGGGGACGTTCGCGCGTCTGCACGCCGCTTCAAAATCGGGCAGCGCGCCGCCGGAGGAAAAGCCGCACGTGCTGATGTTCCCGCCGCCGTACAGCGCGATCATCCTCCGGCAGCCCAAACGCATTTTTCGCGCCGGAGAGTCTGTAGGCTGTGCGCAGAACAGAAGCAAAGATACTCATACCGTCAATTCCTTTCCCGTAAACAGCAGCACGTTCTGCTGTTAAGCTGCTCTAACCAATAGGCAAAAACGGTTAGATAAAACTAACTGCCCGCCAAAGCAATACGCTGCCGCTTAAATCTGATTCTATTTCTATGGTTTCTATGGTAGCAAAAACCCCGTTTCCTGTCAAGACGCAGACGGATTCCGACTGCTGCGCTCCGTGCTGTTTCGCAAAAGCGGGCAGAAACCATCCGCAGCCAGCGGCTTCCTTATCGGGAAAGCCGCTGGCTGCGGAGCGCCTGTTTTTATGCTTCGAGCGCGGACAGGACATCGTCCCAGACGCCCGGGAAGATGCAATATTCGATCAGCGTCAGCGCGTCTGTCGGGTCTTCGCCGGACGAGAGCGCAGCTTCGAACGCGGACGTGTCTTCCAGACGGTAGATCGCGCCCGCGCCGCTTTCGTCGTACAGGGCCGCGACGCCGCCGGATTCAAATTCCAGCCAGATCACGGGCTCACCCTGTACAGCACTCGGCTCCGGGTCCATGATGTTGAGCGCGGTCACAAGATGCTTCGCCCGTTTCTCCGTCAGAACCTGTTTTTCCCAACCGCTTTCCGTGCGGGAATAGGCCGTGACCGTCCCGCCGGAGAGCGTGTCGTAGGGGGTGAAGGTGTACGGGTCGGCGGGAGTCGGTTCATTCTTGTCCCAGAAGTGATAGGCGTTCAGACCGCCGAAGCTGATGTGTGAGACTTCACCTGCTTCGACGCGGATCAGCATGAACAGGTCGCCGGACGTGAGCTCGTACAAGTCATACGGAATCTCCTGATCGTTTTCGATCATCGTTTCATGCGTCCACACGGCGTCCGGATACGCAGCATCGACGGCCTCCTGCGGACTGCCGATGCCGATACCGGTATCCAGCGTCCAATCGCAGGGGCTTTGCGCCCAGACCTCGCTCAGTACCGAGCCGCTGCCGTCGCGCATGCCGGTGTTCGTGAATCGCAGACGCAGATCATACTGCACATCCGCGCTGCCGGAGGTGTTATAGAACCAGCAGACCTCCCACACGCCGTCCTCGCGCTGAATTTCTCCCGCGTTGTTGGTACTGTCCGGCTCGCCGAGCATGGCCCGCACGTCCTCACGCTTCATCCCCAGCCGCAGTCCGCCGAGCTCCGTCGCCAGAATGCGCGCAGATACGGAATTCTCGTCCTCCCAGCCGCCGTCTGCCGCGGATTCTCCGCCGCGCGTCGGTTCTTCCGCACCGGCGATGCCGTCCTCCGCAGGTTTTTCATCGCTCGCAGGCGACTCTGTGGTGGGTGTTTCGATGCCGGCGGCCTGACTGGCATTGTCGGCGTTCTTGTAGCCCAGGTTCCGCACGGCCAGCGGGATGGAGATAGCCAGCACCGCGCAGGCGGCCAGCGCCGCGATGGGCAGCCAGCGCGGCTTCCGCTTGATGTCCGCGGCCTCTTCGATCATGCCGTCGCTCAGGTTTCCGATGCAGCGGAACAGGTCTTTCGTCGTCATACCGCGATCCCCTCCTTCAAAAGCGCGTCGCGCAGTCCCGCGCGCAGACGGAACAGCCGGGATTTGACCGTGTTTTCCGTCAGCCCGAACAGGCCCGACAAGCGCCGGACAGAGTCGCCGTAGTAATACCGGCGGACGAACAGCTGCCGGTTCTCGCGCGTCTGCGTGCGCAGATACGCCTCGATCGTCAGCGTGACGGCCTGCGCGTCGAGCCGCGCCTCGGGCCGTTCGCCGCCCGGCAGACAGTCGGAAAGTTCGGAAAGCAGCAGCTCCGTCTGCCCGCCGCCGCGCTTCTGCGCGCGGGCCGCTTCCCAGCGCGTAAAGGACAGATTACGCGTAATGCGGCCCAGAAACGCCCGCAGACAGCCGGGCCGCGTGGGCGGAATGGCGTTCCACGTATGCAGCCACGTGTCGCTGACGCATTCCTCCGTGTCCTCATGGCTGTGCAGGATGTTGAAGGCAATGGAGCGGCAGTAGCCGCCGTATTTCTTCCCTGTCTCGGCAATGGCCCGCTCCTCGCGGGCGAAGTACAGATCAATGATCGTTTCGTCTTCCATGTCGAATCCTCCTCTGTCTGTCAAGACCGGATTTTTCCGCGTTGGTTGCGTGAATTTGGGTTGATTTTTTTGAGCTTCCGTGCTATGTTCTGTATGCAATTTGCATGAGATCGTGCATTCAAAGCGGGAGGAAAAATAAAAATGCAAGAGCCGCTGCAAAAACCTGCATTTTCAAAGCAGGCGCTGCTGCACTGCGCGGGCATTGTCGGCGCGGGGCTGCTGTATTCACTGGGCATCAACCTGTTCGTTGTCCCGACCGGGCTGTATACGGGCGGAATTATGGGCTTTGCGCAGCTGCTGCGCACGCTGTTCCTGCATCTGACAGGGCTGGAGCTGAAGATCGACATTGCAGGTATCATCAACTATGCAATCAACCTTCCGATTTTATGCATCGCGTGGAAACAGCTCGACCATCGCGTGGTGTTCAAAACGCTGCTGTCCGTCACGTCGACGACTGTTTTTATGTCCCTGATCCCGCGCACGGACATTCTGCACGGCGATCAGCTGGCCGAATGTCTCATCGGCGGCATTCTCTGCGGCTGCGGCATCGGCATCACGCTCTGGATGGGCGGCACGACGGGCGGCATGGACGTGATCGGCATGATGCTCATCAAAAAGGGCTCGCATACGTCCATCGGCCATGTGAACCTGTTCTGGAACATGGCGCTCTATGCGATCTGCGCCGCCGCGTTCAACCTGTCCACGGCGATCTATTCGATCCTGTTCTCGTTCATCTCCACGACGGCAATGGACAAGCTGCACATGCAGAACATCAACGTCGAGGTCACGGTCGTGACGAAGGTCCTGAGCCCGGAGATGGAGCACGAAATTCTCGTCGACCTCCACCGCGGCATTACGCGCTATGAGGGCATCGGCGAGTACACCGGTGAGCCGGTCCATATCTTCTATATTCTCGTCACGAAATACGAGATCAGCCGCCTGCGCGCCATCGTCTGCAAACACGACCCCCACGCCTTCATCGTCGCCAAGGACGGCGCGGTCGTCTACGGAAATTATAAGAGGAAGCTGTAAACGCCCGCCGCTGCAGGGTTTCTGCAAATTTTAATATGTTTCACAAAAACCGGGCCGTGGTGGCCCGGTTTTTCTGGTTACAGCACACGCTCGACCGCGTGGTACAGGCTGCGGATGGCAAGCTCGTAGTCCGTCTCCTTGACGGCGATGATGATGTTCAGCTCACTCGATCCCTGGTCGATCATGCGGATATTGATGTTCGCGTCGGCAATCACGCGGAAGATGCGCGCGGCGGTGCCTTTGGCGTAGATCATGCCCTGGCCGACGACGGCGATGAGGGCCAGTCCGTCCTCCACGCTCACGTGGTCGGGCTGCAGCCGCTCCTGGATCTGCTGCAGGATCTCCTCACGCGCGGGAGCCAGCGCCTCGGTCGAGACGAGGATGGAGACGGTGTCGATGCCGGACGGGCAGTGCTCAAAGGAAATGCCATGCTCGGCGAAAATCTCCAGCAGCTTCGCCACGAAGCCGATCTCGCCGTTCATCATGGACTTTTCCACGAACACGCTGCTGAAGCCCTTGTGGCCTGCGATGCCGGTCACGACGCGCTTGTGCGCGTTGGACGGCAGCGAGGGGACGATGAACGTGCCGGGGTCGGACGGGCGGTTGGTGTTGCGGATGTTGATGGGGATGTTCGCCCGGCGGACGGGGAAGACCGCATCCTCATGCAGGACGGACGCGCCCATGTAGGAAAGCTCACGCAGCTCACGATAGGTAATGTAGTCGATCACGTGCGGATGCTCGATGATGCGCGGGTCGGCGGACAGAACGCCGGAAACATCCGTCCAGTTTTCATACAGGCCAGCACCGACGGCACGGGCGACGACGGAGCCGGTCACGTCCGATCCGCCGCGCGAGAAGGTGTGCACCGTACCGTCTGGCATGGCCCCGTAGAAGCCGGGGATCACGGCGTGCTCCACGCTTACAAGCGCGTGCCCGATGGCGGTATTCGTCGCCTCCGGGTCGAACGAGCCGTCGGCCCGGAACAGGACCATCTGCGCCGCGTCGACAAAGCGGAAGCCGAGATACGCGGCCAGTAATTTGGAATTGAGATATTCGCCCCGGCTGGCCATATAATCGCGCTGGGGACTCTGGCGCAGGTGCGCCTCAATGGCGGCAAAGTCCGGCTCCAGATTGGCACTCAGGCGCAGCGCGCCGATGATATCGGCAAAGCGCTGCCGGATCTCGTCCAGCACGGGCGCAAATTCCTGCCCGGTGCAGGCCGCGTCATAGCAGCGGTAAAGAAGATCGGTGACCTTTGTATCGCCGTCAAAGCGCTTGCCCGGCGCGGAGGCGACAACATAGCGGCGGGCCGGGGCTTCCCGGATGATCGCCGCGACCTTTTCAAACTGTGCGGCGGTCGCAAGCGAGCTGCCGCCGAATTTCACAACGATGGGATTCATGGAAAGCTCCTTTCAATGGGGTGCTGGCGTTATTTTCGCACAAAGTCCCCCACCGCGTCAACCATGTTTTCGCAGAAAACTGCTTTTTCGGCAAAAAATCTGCGCACAGGAGAAAAACATCTGTCTTTTTGTCAAGAACGCACAAAGCCGCCGGACAAACGCCCGGCGGCACACGATACTGTCAGCTTTGCAAAAGCGTTGGTAGGGGCGGGGCTCTGCTCCGCCCGATGGGCAGGTGCAAATCTGCACAGCACTCTGTAGGGGCCGACGACTCTGTCGGCCCGATAAATATTGCGGATTCGCCGCAGATTTCAGAAAAAGCGCTGCTTTCTGCGGGCGGGCAGAGTCGTCCAACCCTACACTGAAAACGGCAGGCGATTATCGTTTTTCACGCTGCGGCGGCTCTACGCCCCACTTTGGCAGCGGCTGGCGCTGCATGGCGCCGAAGATCTTGCTTTTGAGATCGGGATACTGCGCCTGCAGAGAGACGATCAGCTCCTTGACCTCCTGCCGCTTGGTGTGCTTGTCGGCGGGACAGACGTTGTGGACGACGGGCAGCTCGTATTTTTCTGCAAAATACGTGATGGCCTGTTCGCCGACGTAGAGCATGGGCCGGATCTGCGTGATGCCGGTGCGGCTGAGATACGTTACGGGCTCAAAGCAGCTGATGCGGCCCTCGTACAGAAGGCTCATGAGGAATGTTTCGACCGCGTCGTCAAAGTGGTGCCCAAGCGCAATTTTGTTGCAGCCCAGTTCCAGCAGCACATCGTTCAGCGCGCCCCGGCGCATTTTTGCGCACATGGAGCAGGGGTTCTTCTCGTGCCGGTACTCGAAAATGATCGGGCCGATCTCCGTCTTTTTGATCTGATACGGCACGTCCAGCTTCGCGCACAGCTCCGCCACCGGGGAAAAATCCATGCCCGGCAGGCCCATGTCGATGGTGACGGCCTGCAGCTCATACGGGACGGGATAATACCGCCGCAGGGCGGCCAGCAGATATAAAAGCGACAGCGAATCCTTGCCGCCGGATACGCCGACGGCGATCTTATCGCCCGCGCAGATCATGTTGTAATCCTCCGCGCAGCGGCGGATGCGGCCCATCAGATTCTGCATACGAATTCCTCCAAATTCTATTGTTTTTGCATTTTGAGCATTTGCGAGTATTTTGAAGCATTTACGAGCATTTTGAAGCTCTTGCCATGAAGCATTGAAAATCAGAAAAATCGTGCTTGACACCGGTTTTGCCCTGTGGTATAAAGAATAAGCGCGTTTTCCAGAGCTATTGTATACACGCGCGCCAAACTTGTCAAAACTTTTTATCATAAAAGAAAACCATGCGTTTTCAAACGGAGGAACAGACATGACCACTATGGCTAAGAAAGAGACCGTCCAGAGAAACTGGTACGTTCTCGACGCAGCTGGCAAGCCCCTGGGCCGCACCGCTGTGACCGCTGCCAAGCTTCTGCGCGGCAAGCACAAGGTTGACTTCACCCCGAACGTGGACTGCGGCGATTTCGTCATCATCGTGAATGTTGACAAGGCCGTTCTCACCGGCAAGAAGCTCGACAACAAGCACTACTATCATCACACCGGCTGGATCGGCAACCTCAAGGACGTCAAGTACCGCACCCTCATGGCTGAGCGTCCCGAGTTCGCCATGGAGCTGGCTGTCAAGGGCATGCTGCCCAAGAACAGCATCGGCCGCGCCGCGCTCACCCGCCTGAAGCTCTACAAGGGCGCCGAGCACAACAACGCCGCACAGAAGCCCGAAGCATGGACTTTGGACTAATCAGGAGGTAACAGACTATGTACGAGAGCAAGAGACAGTATCAGTACGGCACCGGCCGTCGTAAGTCCTCCGTTGCCCGTGTCCGCGTCTATCAGGGCGGCACCGGCTCCATCACCATCAACGGCCGCGATATCGACGATTATTTCGGCCTCGATACCCTGAAGATGGTCGTCCGTCAGCCTCTGGCTGCGACCGATCTGGTCGGCAAGGTCGACATTATCTGCACCGTCGAGGGCGGCGGCGTTTCCGGCCAGGCCGGCGCCATCCGTCATGGCGTTGCCCGCGCTCTGCTGAGTGTCAACCCCGAGTTCCGTGCCACGCTGAAAGCCGCCGGCTTCCTGACCCGTGACCCGAGAATGAAGGAAAGAAAGAAGTACGGTCTCAAAGCAGCTCGTCGCGCTCCGCAGTTCAGCAAACGATAATCGACTGCTCAGACTATATCAAAATGGTTCAAAAACCCCGGAAAATCAAGGTTTTCCGGGGTTTTCTTATACCTAAACGGGCTGATATAGTTTGACATCATTTGACCAAACGAGAGCCGTTTTCACCCAATTTTTAGTGGTTAAATATAGGACAATGCTTGCTTTTATCCGTGATAACAATACCGCCAAGTCAGTTACAGAAATATTTGACTGGTTGTATGGTTAGGAATAAAATCCATTCCCGCTAACGAGATTAACCTTACACCTCTATTACTGAAAAAATAAGAAACGTAGCGCCATTCGGAAGAAATACTGAACCGAATGAGGGGTGGAATTTAATCTTGCGAAAAAAGAAATAAAATTCGACCTCCGCTTAACGTGACTCTTTTTTCAGAGGATTAAGATCTCAAAAAAAGAATATCAGCATATGAAGCATAAAACAACTTGTTTCTAATAGTAAATTCTAGTTTTGAAGAACTTTGCAAAACTAACTTCCATAAAAATCATGATATTTTGATTTGCCAGAATTTACTTATGCAAGCGATTAGCTAAATCAGAACTTAAACTTGCAAACTGGAAGCTCGGATTCCAATTCACCAATGGTGATAAATATTTTGCGAAAAATGGCTGAAAAAGAATTTATTTATAAATTTCGCAGAAAAACTGCAAAAACAATCCGTAAATATTGACCAAGGCATTTTTAACTGTTATAATAGTGACTGAAAATACGAATACTGAGAATGGAGGTATTCAATTATGCTGATTCAGTTTACAGTGGAAAATCACAGGTCAATAAAAAACAGTGCCGTGATCAGTTTTGCGGCCTCTAAGGATAAGTCATTTGATGAGTATCTGCTTCGTCCAGATGAAAAGAAGGCATTGCTGCCCGTACTTGCAATTTACGGTGCAAATGCAGCCGGAAAAAGTAACGTATTACATGCAATGATGACGATGAAAGAAATGGTTGTGGGAAATGCTGCAAAAGTTTCTAAGGGACAAAAGTTGCCGTGGGAGCCGTTTGGAGGAACAAAGGTTCCGACTTCTTTTGAAATGGTATTTATTTTTCAGGGAGTTCGTTACACATACGGTTTTTCTTTTGATGCAAAGAAGATTTACAAAGAGTATCTTTACCATTGGCCGAATGGCCGTGAAGCCTTAATTTTTTCAAGAGAAAATGGAGTGTATGAGTTCCGGGAAAATGTAAATGAGCAGGTTACTCTGAGTAACCGAACACCGGACAATAAGCTCTATCTGGTGTCCTCTAATGACTGGAATCTGCCTCAGACGGAAAATGCTTATCAGTGGTTCCTGGAAAAGTTGACATTCCTGATGGATGAAGAGCCAGCTACCTCAGAAACTGTTGCCCAGATTGTCAGCGGTGATGATAAGAAAGCTCGAATCTTAAAAGAATTGATGCTTGCCGATCTTGGAATCACCGATGTTACAATCAAGAATACCTCTGGTAAAATACCGGTTATTACGACAACACATCGAATTATTAACGAGGACGGTACAACAGAATACTTTCAGCTTTTAATGGAGCAGGAATCTGTCGGTACACAACACTTTTTTGCCCGCATCGGAGGATGGTTGCAGGCACTTGAAAACGGCGCACTTTTAGTTGTTGATGAAATTGAAGATAGTCTGCATCCTCTTTTAACCAGAAGGCTGATTGAAATGGTGCAGGATAAGGCTGTCAATACAAAGGGAGCGCAGCTGATTTTTACAACACACGATGCAATGCTGCTTGACTTGAATTTCTTCCGTAGAGATCAGATTTGGTTTGCTGAAAAAAACGATGAGACTTGTGCAACAGAGCTTTACTCGTTGGCATCTTTCTCTCCAAGAAAAGGAGAAAATGTGCGTAAGGGTTATCTTCAGGGACGATTTGGTGCAATCCCTTTTATCGGAGGTGACGCCTGATGAGCAAGATGCGAAAAGAGTATGATCCGAACAAAGTTAAGCGGCGGAAGCGTAAACCGATTGTTTATATCATCTGCGAAGGAAAAGAAACAGAGACACTTTATTTCAAACATTTTCGTTCACGAAACTGCCTGGTGGATATTATCCCAATTCCATCAAAACATAAAGCGGCGGAACATTTGGTGAAACACGCAAAATCTCTGATCTCTCAAGCAGATTATTATCCGAAAGACGGAGATCAGCTTTGGTGTGTATTTGACTGTGATGATAATAAAGACTCTGAGCTTCAAGCTGCAATTTCCTATTCGGAGAAGCATGGGTACAAAATCGCATATTCCAATCCGGCATTTGAATATTGGTATCTGCTCCATTTTGAAAAACGGAATGGATATTTGAAAGATTCCGCTACGATAATTGACATCTTGAAAAACAAAGGATATTTGGAAAATTACGGAAAAAGTGTGGATGTTTTTGAAGAATTGCAGGAACACCAGCCAGAAGCTATTCAGTACGCAAAAGAACGAGTGGAGAGATTAACCAGAGATCAGGTTGCTGTGATCTGCCGAGACAGTAATCCGGTAACGACAGTCTATGAGCTGGTTGAATTTTTGAATAGTAAAAGAACATAAAAGCACCATTACAAAGGTGTGTATAATGACAGAAAGCTGTCACTTCGACGATAAAGATTCGTTGGGTGGCAGCTTTTGTGTTTGGAGAGGAGGAAGCATTATGGCAACTACAAGAATCATGCCGCTTCATGTCGGCAAAGGCCGCACAGAGAGTCGGGCAATCAGTGACATCATCGACTATGTGGCCAATCCAAAGAAAACAGATAACGGCAGGCTCATTACCGGCTATGCGTGTGACAGCCGGACTGCGGATGCGGAGTTCCTTCTGGCAAAGCGGCAGTACATTGCCGCTACCGGACGAGTGCGTGGTACAGATGATGTGATTGCCTATCATGTGCGCCAGTCCTTCCGCCCTGGTGAGATTACCCAGGAAGAAGCAAACCGGCTGGGCGTAGAATTTGCAAAGCGTTTTACTAAAGGCAATCATGCCTTTGTGGTCTGCACTCACATAGACAAGTCGCACATTCATAATCACATTA
>ERZ1026950.235-NODE-235-length-30410-cov-14.678471_pt1 | contig 30410 bp, 19 predicted proteins | sample MGYA00519302_ERZ1026950 | MGnify/ENA primary metagenome ERZ1026950 (study PRJEB26926, sample SAMN06164747) | human gut metagenome | biome: ENVO:00009003; feature: ENVO:2100002; material: ENVO:00002003 | host: Homo sapiens | place: USA | collected 2012 ... | reverse complement strand
ACGAGATCATGCCTAGTCTCGTGGGCTCGGAGATGTGTATAAGAGACAGATTGTCAAGGGTTAGCTCAGGCTTATGCAGACCGTTTTGCATTATCGATATAAAATAATTGCATTTTTATGTTTTTTTTGCAAAAAAACGCCCTGAATTATGCAGGCAAATCCCGCTTTCCTGCAAACAGAAAAAAGGCAGTCCACAAGGAACTGCCCTTCTCCGAAATATCAACAATAGGGGAGATCTTATTTACTTTTTCTTCTTAGCCATGACCACAGCCGCACCGCTCAGAAGTGCAAGAGCGAATGCTCCGCCTGCAACGCCGGTCGATGGGTTTTTGTTTGAAGCGTTTGAAGCTGCCTTTGAGTTGCTGTCTGACTTGCTGTCAGTTGCCTTGCTGTCAGAAGATGAGCTGTCGGAAGCGGAACTGCTCGTATCTGACGAAGCATCAGAACTGCTTACGCTGTCAGGCTGTGAAGAAGCAGGTGTTTTCTTTACAAGGTTTGCCACAGCGTCATTTATAGCCTTTGCCATAGCGTCCACATCAGCCTGCTCTGTGATGTTCTTTGTTCTGTCGACAGCGGCAAGAGCCTTTTCGACTGCTGAGAAGTCCTCATAATCGTCCTTGTTGAGAGCCTTTGCAGCTTTCTCTGCCTTATCAAGCTCTGTATAGTCTGCTGACTTGTAAACAAGTGCTGCAACGGCATCGTTTATGTCTTTCGCCATTTTGTCAACATCTGACTGCTGTGTAAGGTTTTTAGTTCTGTCGATAGCTTCAAGTGCCTTTTCTACGGCTGTAAAGTCCACATAGTTGTCCTTATTAAGAGCCTTTGCAGTTTCTTCTGCCTTGTCAAGCTCTGTATAATCTGCCTTTGCATACTCAAATACAGCCGAACTGTCTCTATGAACTGCGAATGGTTTTTCACATTCATCAGTATGGAATGTACCGCCCTTTATCTCGCACTTTTCGCAATCGTTAAGGAAAATTCCTATGTCACCACCGAGTGTGATATCTCCGCCGGAAATTACCGCATTCTTAGTATTGCCTGAACCAACATAGATATCTGCAAGTTTACCATTGATATCTAACTTTCCGTTCTCTATGATCAAGCCTGTCTTAGGCTCAGGAGCACCTATGCCAACAACAAACAGACCTATTCTTCCGGCATTAACATTGACCTCTCCACCGTATATCTCGATAGAACCGTTAGCATACAGACCATCGTTCCAACCATCTTCAGGGTCTGCCATAGTTGTATCAATATTCACAGCCGCTTCCATTACTTTTATGGTATACAAAGTAATGGCTGCACCGCCCTGAATATCAACTGTACCTGACTCAAAGGTGATATTTGGCTGATCCATTGAAGGAAGATTGCCTGTTTCAACAAGGCTAAGCTTACTTTCTTTAGCTTCGCCTTTTAAAGTCAAACCAGTATCTTTTGAGGCTTTATCATTCCTGCCAATAATAGTTGTTGATGATTCAAGCTTGTTCTCACCCTTGAAAAGTATCGTTGTAGACTTTAAGCCGTCAACTTTTATACTCGACTTATTTCCTGTAGAAAAATCAACATTGTCAAGAGTAAGCGTCAGAGTATCAGCGTCCCAGCTCCAGCCCTCGTCTTCATTTTTCTGATCGTTCTGAAATTCTGACGTTGTAAGGTCAAGAGTTGTAGTTCTCTGCTGATTTGCCGCAAAAACATTTATTGCAGGCAAAGATGCCATACATATGACCGTTGCGAGCATTGTGCTAAAAATTCTTGTCTTTTTCATATTTTATCCTCCCGAAATATAAGACTTCATATTCATATTTGCATTGCGATATAAAACCGCCCTGCTTATAATTATGATAGCAGAGTGGTAATAATTTTTCAACTATTTTGACACAAGCGGTCAAAAACCTGCACAAGCGGTATTCATTTAAACAAATAATGTATGAAAGTCCCACTTAATTACTTTATATATCTATTTAATGGATATATTACTTTTTCTTTTTAGCCATGACCACAGCCGCACCGCTCAGAAGTGCAAGAGCGAATGCTCCGCCTGCAACGCCGGTCGATGGGTTTTTGTTTGAAGCGTTTGAAGCTGCCTTTGAGTTGCTGTCTGACTTGCTGTCAGTTGCCTTGCTGTCAGAAGATGAGCTGTCGGAAGCGGAACTGCTCGTATCTGACGAAGCATCAGAACTGCTTACGCTGTCAGGCTGTGAAGAAGCGGGTGCTTTCTTTACAAGGTTTGCCACAGCGTCGTTTATAGCCTTTGCCATAGCGTCCACGTCAGCCTGCTCTGTGATGTTCTTCGTTCTGTCGATAGCGGCAAGAGCCTTTTCGACTTCTGAGAAGTCCTCATAATCGTCCTTGTTGAGAGCCTTTGCGGCTTTCTCTGCCTTGTCAAGCTCTGTATAGTCTGCTGACTTGTAAACAAGTGCCTCAACAGCGTCGTTTATATCATTTGTCATTTTGTCAACATCTGACTGCTGTGCAAGATCTCTATACCCTCTTAAAGCCTCAACTGCACTGTACAAGTTTGCAACGCTTTCATCTGTGTAGATAGAAAGGTCGGCAGGAATATTACCCAGCACTTCATAAACATCGCTGTAGTCAGCAGGCTCAGCACCGCAGGCAGGAGTATCGTTATTACGCTTAGTCCATACGTTTGATGAGCCGTTGAGCACATTTAAAAAGCTGTCTGTTTTCATATCGTCAATAGTAAGAGAAGCTGCTGATTCCGTATTTTTTGCTGTATTTTGTATGTTGTAGTAGCAATTTTGAATCGTACTTCTATTCATCGTATCTTGCATTGCAAAAGCATAAGCGGAAGAAGAAATATCAGATACAAGACCTGTTGCATAGCAATTCTTTACAGTGCCATAATAGTTATTGCTTGCAGCGTCAGTACCCATGAATGACGCACCAACAAAACATTTGCTTACATCGCCCTTTGCATAGCAGTTGCTGATGTTAAGACCTGAGATGTTTCCAACAAAGCCGCCTGCATATTCTGCACCTGTTATATTGCCTGTGGCATAGCAATTTTCTATCAAAGTTTCATCAGTTGTCGTTCCGTTGCCTATTCCAACGAAGCCGCCTACTGCAATGCCACGTCCGTTTCCTGTTACCTCAACAGAAACGTCTGCACCGCAATATTTAGCAGATGAGCCTTTTACGAGCGTACCAACAAAGCCACCAACATTGCCCTGTTTTGTTGATTCCTCTATCTTTCCGGAAACACGGCTGTGGCTCACTGTTGTACCTCCGTCCTGAATGCCTACTAATCCGCCTATGCTGTTAAGAGCAACATAGCTGCCGTCAGAGCCTGCTTTCATGTCAAGACCGATAACAGTACAATTTACTATATCGCCCATAGAATAACCTACAAGCGCACCTCCCATTCGGAAGCCATATCCACTGCTGTGATTTCCGCCAACATAGTTTATAGAAACATTTTCAAGAACTACGTCCTCGATAGTGCCGCTAGTCGCACCGAACAAGCCGCATACATCGCCACTGTATGGCGATGTTTCTGTTCCAATGGTAAGATTTTTGATAGTATAACCATTTCCGTCAAAGTTGCCAGAGAAAACAAAATATTCATGACCACCCATAATAAGATCCGCCACAGTTTCTCCTACTGGAGTCCACTCTTTTCCACCGAGGTCGATATCCTCTGTAAGCTCAAAGTATGTGTCTGCATATTTTTCACCATATTCCTCTGCGTTCACTCTTTTCGCAAAATACGCAAGCTGTGAGCCAGTAGCTATTTGATAAGGGTCATCTTTTGTGCCTTTTCCTCCTGCAAAAGACTCCGCTACAGAGCCGTCCCAGACCTCTGTACCGTCAGCAAAAACAGAAACAGGCACTAAGCTTGCCGCAAGACCCATCGTCACCAAAAGACTTAAAATCTTCTTTTTCATTCTAATTCCTCCATTATATTTTTCGGGGTTGATATTTCTTTTTTACTCAGAACATAAATTTTTCACGATTATTTTAACACAACCCACATACTTGTCAACAAGTTTGACACAAACGATCAAAAATCTGCACAAGCGGTATTCATTTAAACAAATAATGTATGAAAGCCCCACTTAATTGCTTTATATATCTATTTAATGGATATATTACTTTTTCTTCTTAGCCATGACCACAGCCGCACCGCTCAGAAGTGCAAGAGCGAACGCTCCGCCAGCAACGCCTGTTGACGGGTTTGTGTTTGAGGCGTTTGAAGCCGCCTTTGAGCTGCTGTCTGACTTGCTGTCGGCTGATGAGCTGTCAGAAGCGGAACTGTCAGGCTGTGAAGAAGCAGGTGTTTTCTTTACAAGGTTTGCCACAGCGTCATTTATAGCCTTTCCCATAGCGTCAACATCAGCCTGCTCTGTGATGTTCTTCGTTCTGTCGATAGCTGCAAGGGACTTTTCGACTTCTGAGAAGTCCTCATAATCGTCTTTGTTGAGAGCCTTTGCGGCTTCCTCTGCCTTGTCAAGCTCTGTGTAGTCTGCTGACTTGTATGCAAGTTCAAAAACCTGTGTATGTGTTGCGATATCTGCTGAAATAGTTATTTCCTTGCTGAGAGGCTCGCAATCGTCAGCAGTTACCTCTACTGTGTAAGTGCCTGATGTAAGCATTGCAGTATTGTTTGTTATCTCTTTTCCGTCTACCTTTATTACAACATTTTTCAGGTCAGCAGGTGTTACTTCAAAATCAACTGCATATTCCTTAGTTGGCAGGACAGGCGTTTTTCCCTCAACATACTGATACTTTGCACCGTCGGCTGTCAGCTCGTCATAAAATTCTTTTGTTGTCATATAGTCATATGATTTAGCCTTGCCTGCTTCTTTATTTGAACCGCAAGCTTCAACATTTTCTGTTTCTGTGAAATAGTTGTTTTTAAAGTCAGTTGTAGACGAGGAATCCTTCCCCACTATTCCGCCGAAACGTGTATATGGCTTTTTGGCTGAGTACTGTGAAAGGTCAATTTCTCCTGCAAAATAGCAATCACTTACAGAACCGCCGGCTACTGAACCAACAATACCGCCTACATCTGTGGTTCCGTTGCCAACCGGCGTGAGTTTTCCTGTAACATAGCTGTTTATGACCTTGGAATCGCCATACAAACGTCCTACGATACCGCCGGCGTCTGGTGCAGCATATACCATATCGCCTGTGCTTGAACAATAGCGGACTTCCGTTCCAATCTGCGCATATCCAACTATACCGCCCACATAAACACTTTCGTTGTCGCCTGAGATAGTTATGTCTGCTGTGTTCTCACAATATTCAAAAGTTGTGCCGTATGCCTGACCTACCATGCCTATGAAGCCATAAACATATTTGCCGTTATTGTTGAACGATACGTTTGACACACAATCAGAAATAGTACAATCACCTGCAAATCCTGCAATAGTGCCATAAACAGTATATTCGTTATCAGTATTTGTCACATCCAGATTTCCCTCTATAGTCAGACCTGATACCTCTGCTTCCTCGATATCGCCAAAGAAACCGACCAACAAATCTTTACCATAAATAGACGTAAAATCAATGTTTGAAATAGTATGACCGTTTCCGTAGAATTTGCCGCTGAAACAATGTTCAATATAGCCGTTTTCATCGAAAACGTTTCCGATAGGCGTCCATACAACACCTGTCAAGTCAAGGTCATTTTCAAGAACAACAACTGCGTCCTTATTCTTGTCATAATCTCCGTTGTTTACCGCTTTTGAAAATGCCAACAGGTCGTCAACAGTTTTTATTACCGTCTTATTATCGTCTGCAAATGCCGTTGTCGGCACAAACAAAAGACAGCCCGTCACCAAAAGACTTAAAATTTTCTTTTTCATTCTAATTCCTCCATAATATTTTTCGTTGCTGATATTTCTTTTTTACTCAGAACATAATTTTACATGATTATTTTAACACAGACTACACACTTTGTCAATAAATTTAGCACAAACGGTCAAAAATCTGCACAAGCGGTAACAAAATAAATGAATAATGCTTGAATTTTGCTTTGATGTGTGTTATTATATATTAAGAAATCATGTATAAGAAAGGATTTTTACAGTATGAGAGTGGCATTGGTAGACGATAATAAAAACGACCTTGCACTTCTTCATGAATATATTTCCGAACAAACCGCTCACAGCTGTCAGATAGATACGTTTTCAAGCGGAGAAAGCTTTTTGTCATGTTGGCAGATGGGAGCTTATGATCTGGTGGTGCTTGATATATTCATGGGGAAAATGACAGGGATAGAGGTGGCAGAAAAGCTTCGTGAAACAGACAAAAACGTGCATATCGCATTCGGCACTTCAAGCAACGAGTTTGCAAGCGAAAGCTACGACCTCAACGCCTGCTACTATCTTTGCAAGCCCTTTCAGGCTGACAAAGTAAAAGCCATGCTTGACCGGATCGGTTCTGATGAAATTGATCGTATGCGTTCCGTTAAGCTTCCCGACGGTCAGAACGTGATACTCAGAAATGTTATCTACATAGACTGTGCGTCACATATCGTGACTATCCATTGCACAGACGGTGAAAGCATAGTTTCAAGAAATTCTTTCGCTGAGATTGAGAGCATTTTTTGCAGTCATTCATACTTTTACACTTCCACCAAAGGCGTCATCGTGAATTTCTATGAGATAGCCCAGCAAAAAAGCGACCTTTTCATAATGAGCGACGGCACACATATCCCCATAAGTCGCCGAAAATCCAGAGAAACACTAGACGCCTTCGCTCAGTTTCGCTTCAGTGATCTGCGAAAAGGCGGTGAGCAGTAATGCCTCCTTTATACCGCCTTGTGGAAGTGGGCATATATTCCCTTCTGAATTTTCTGCCACTTATGGTGCTTGCCCTTTATCCCTTCCGGCATAGACTTCGCTTTTCCAAAACAGCTACTGTGGGACTTGTTGTGGCTCTTTCACTGGTGCAGATCTTCTTAGGCTGGCAGGCGGCATTTTTCAGCACAAATGCAGGTCTGCTAAGTGCAGTCAGCACCCTGCTCTATGCGGCTTTTTACTTTTTCGCTGTGAAGGTCAAGGTCGGCAAAACAGGCTTCACACTGCTTCTGCTTTCAAATAACGCAAGCTTTATCGTCATTACCTCAAAATGTCTGGAGGGCATTCTGTTCCCGTCACTTGCCTATGAATCATACCGCTGGTCGTTTTCCCTTTGTATGCTTATGACAGAAGCCGTGGTATGGGGGCCGCTTTTTATCTACATGAAAAAGGTCTACACACCTGCGGTGGAAAGAGAGCCGTCAGGTCTGGAGTGGCGCTATCTTTGGCTTATCCCATTTACGTTCTATATAATATGGTACTATACGCTCTACGGCAACTCTACGAAAAGCAGCTTAGAGCTTGCTCTGGAGCCAAAGAACACCATAGCTCTGTTCTTTATAAACGCAGGGGCGTTTCTGGTGTATTACATCGTAGCACGGCTGGTCATCGAACAGCAGAAAAATCTGCGGCTTCAGGAAAATAACCACCTGCTTGAAATGCAGAACCTGCAATATGACTATTTGCAGGATAAGATAAAAGAAACAAGACGCTATAAGCATGATGTCAGACATCATATCGCTCTTATGCAGGAGCTTCTGAAAAAGGGTGAATACGATAAGCTTTCGGAATATCTCAATTCTTTCAGGGATTCTATGCCCGATATATCAGAACGCATTTACTGCAAAAACACATCTGTAAGCGCACTTCTTGCATATTTTGCTCAAATAGCGGAAAGCAGCGGCATTGAATACAAGGTGAGCGCTGACATACCAGATGATATAAAAATAGACATAACCGACCTCTCTGTGCTTTTCGGAAATCTTATCGAAAACGCCATTCACGGTTGCGTGTCTGACAGTGCAAAGAATAAAAAAATAATAATCAGAGCAAAGGCTGACAGCTATTCCCTCTGCCTGGCGGTGGACAACACCTTCACCGGAACTATCCTCACCGACCCAGAAGGCGGTTTCCTTTCCTCAAAACGCAAAGGCAAAGGGATCGGCACAGAGTCTGTCAAGAACATTGCCGCCAAATACAATGGCGTAGCTAAATTTGAATACGGTGACGGAATGTTTTACGCTTCCGTAATGCTGAACATATGAAAAAGGCGGAAAGCTCGCAAAGAGCCTCCGCTTTTTCTGTTTTATCGTCCTCCAAGCTTTACATTTTCAAATGTTGCCACAACAAATAATTCACATATCATTTATAAAATGTTTCTTGTATCTTTTGTGCAGAATGCTATAATCTAATTGAAAATACGGAGAGAATTCCGTATAAAGTTAATAAATCAAACAAATCGGAGGTAATTCATTATGATGGGAAGACTCAGAGCAATGCGTGAGCCGCTCAAATATGTTCAGGGCAGAGATGCTACACTTAAGTTTCATGAAGAAATGGGCTATATGGGCAAAAGGTGGCTGTTTGTATGTTCAAACAGTGGCTACAAAGCCTGTCATGACAAGATAGAAAAAAGCTTTGGCGAACTTGACGATTACAGACGCTATGAAGTATTTGGTGGTATATCAAGCAAGGGCGAGATAGCCAAAATGGAAGAGATAGTAAAGGCTGACAACATCGACACAGTAGTTGCAGTTGGCGGCGGAAGCGCAGTTGATACTGCAAAAGCTACAGCATACTACACAGGCAAGCACATTGTTATCGTGCCTACAGTTGCGGCAACAGATGCGCCATGTACAGGTCTGTCAGTAATATACAATGATGACCACAGCTTTGACAAATATCTTTTCTATCCTACCAATCCAGACGCAGTAATGGTAGACACAACAGTTATCGCAAACGCACCTGTAAAGTTCCTTATTGCAGGCATGGGCGATGCACTTGGTACATATTTTGAGGGCAGAGCTTCCATAAGAACAGAGTCTGCGAGCCTTGAAGGCACAGGCATCACAAGAGCAGGACAGGCACTTGCAAGGCTTTGCTATGACACGCTGAAAACATACGGCAAGCAGGCAGTTGAGGCTTGCAAGGTACACGCAGTTACACCTGCCCTTGAAGCTATCTGCGAGGCTAACGTATATCTTTCAGGAGTTGGAGCAGACAACGTAAACTGTGCGGCCGCACACTCGTTCTACAATGGCGTAACATCATTGGGAATCAAGCACGCAGACCACGGCTGTTGTGTAGCCCTTGGTACACTGGTTCAGCTTGTACTTGAGGGTGCGCCAAAGGAAGAGTTTGAAGAGGTACAGAACTTCTGCCTTGAAGTGGGACTTCCTGTCACACTTGAAGAGATCGGTGTAACTACACCTGAGCAGGTAGAAACTATCGCAAAGAACGCTTGTATCCCAGGCGAAACTATCCACAATCTTGCAGGCGACGTACAGCCTATCGAGCTTTATGACGCTATCATGCAGGCAGACGCAATGGGCAAGATAGCATTGAACAAATAAGGGATAGTGTTAATTTAAAATGATATTGCCACCCACAGCTGATTGGCTGTGGGTGGTTTTTTTGTGCGAAAAAGAACAGAGAAACCCGATCAATGGGTTTCTCTGCCTCTTTTTGCTGTATTAAATCATAATATCTTAGTAAAGTATATCTTCCTGCGAAGCTCAGTTGTCTGCAACGTCCATAAGCTCAACAGCAATATCGTCAGACCCGGTATCATCTGCATCAGCCTGAATATCGTCCGGCTTATCGTCCTCTATGAAAGCTCCTGTAAAATCAATACAAACATTCTCGCTTTTACCAAAACGAGCCATTGTCAGCAGATCGGTGACAGTCGAGCGTGTGACATGAGCGCCTGTGAAATCCATCACCACATTTGCAGAATTATCCTCGCTGTTTTTGCTGTTGATCTCATCACGAAGCTGGTCAAAATTCGTATCCTCAAGGTCTGCATAAGCTGAAAACTCTTTTGGCGCATAAAGCGTTGCAACAGCGTGCATTGCAATGAATACAAACCTGAAATCTTCGCAATCAAAGGAGCTGAAAGGTATCTCAAAAAGCCTCAGCATACCCTCATCGGTCTTTTTGCATAAAACAGGCTTATATCTGTTCTGAGCCAGATCGTAGGTGTATCTGTCTTCGTAAGCTTCATCGGTTAAGCTGCCGTCTGGCATAGGCACGATCTCAAAGCGAGAAGTTTCATTGCACGTATTGCAATAGCCTCCGACTATCACAAATCTGAAAACATAGTCGGTATTTTTCTCAAGTTTTTTGTCACAGCATATCTGCGTCCAGTCCCAATTCCAGTTTCCAATAGAATAGGCAATAACGTTTTCGCCGTCCTTATCGGTCACAAAATATTTAGCTATAACATTGTTTTCGCAGGACTTATCAGCCTTAAAATCTCTAGGATCAAAATCTATTACTTTACCCATATTGTTTACCTCCGTAACATCCACGGTCGGCTTATGAGTATCTAATATTCTTATAGTACATTTTTCACAGTCGCTTGCATACTCTGCCCGACCGTTCTTAACAAGCCCCTTAGCCCTTTTGGGATAGGTAGCTCCGATTCGTTTTCCGTTTATGTCTGTAACAATAACGTTTTTTTCTATGGGTATCTCCCCCTTGCACAGCAACATCAAATTAGCGCCTGCATTATACAGGCTTGCGTTTAGCTCCGACGCTGTTATTTTCTATGGGTGTCGTCCCCGGTCTTTGCTTAGGATAAGTTTAACAGACGTCCAGCCTTTTGTCAAGACTATATGCACCTTTTCGACATTACATACAATTGCGATCTTGCGGGCTTAGCACATATGCACAAGGGGCATGAGTACATAAAATGCCCGTCACGGCGAGCATCAAACCCCTCCCAGCGTATCATACCTATGGGCGGGGGCGAAAAAATCCGCTACCATAAATGATAGCGGATTGGGTGCAGGGGCACGCCCCCTACTTTGTAAAGTTTACAAACAAACTTATTGAGCGGGACTGAAGTTTGATAACAAAAAAAGCCATGACGGACAATGCCCGTCACGGCGAGTGACTGGCGGAGATGGAGAGATTAAATATACCACTTCACTCCACTTTTTATTGCTTTATAAAATTGCTTGTAAACCACGCATTTACATCATTTAAGCCGTTTCATTTGTTCCGCATTTCACAAGCATATATTTACAATTCAGCTTTATCGTGTATAATTCGTGTACGCAAAAACAGCCGCCTCAGATCACCCTGATACGGCTGAACTACTATCTGATATACTTTCTCCGACCGCAACGTATCTTCTGTACTGTAACTTTCATGTTTTTACCTCCGAATATTTAATCACTTTTTTCTGAAAAATACGATTATGGCGGCTATAAGAATAACTATCTCAGCCACATTAAGAATAATGCTTATGATCTTCATTTGACATTTCTCCTTTTGTGTGATATAATATCCGCAGCGAAGAGCCTTTCGGCTCTCTTGCGGAATGCTGTTAGTCTGTAAGCTTGTCGATAAGCTTCAGTAAACTTTCAGCGAGTTCTAAAATTGCTTTGATAATGAGTAGCTTTGCGAGGGCTTCATTATCTAAGCGGCGGCTCTTTTGAGCCGCTTTTTCTTTTTCTTACCCATTGGTTTCACTCCTTTCGTTCTTTGATGATATTATTATAGCATACTTGCGTAAGTGCTTCAAGTATGCTATAATATAGAATAAGGAGGTGCAACTATGAGTGGTAAAACATCAACAGCCAGTAAAAGACTATATAATGAAAAGGCATATGACAGAATAAGTTTAGTTGTCAAGAAAGGCAGGAGAGAAGAACTAAAAGCCTATGCAGAAAGTAAGGGCATGAGTATCAACGGGTACATTAACAAGTTAATAGATGAAGATATGAAAACAGCCGACAAGGAATAACCCTTGTCGGCTGTCTTACTACCTACTTGATTTTAATTTTCTGTCCTGCGTAAATGATGTTCGGATTCTTGATACCATTGTCCTTGACAAGCTTCACAACAGTAGTCTTGCAGCGTTGAGCTATAGCCGAGAGCGTGTCCCCACACTTCACAGTGTAAGTCACCACCTTCTTGACGGAGCTTGCAGAGGGCTTTGCGGATACCGCCCAGTCAGTGAAATGTCAATGAGAAAAAATATCTTTACACATTTCTAGAAAACGGAGATGTTCCCATAGACAACGACAGGGCAGAAAATGCGATAATGCCGTTTGCCATCGGCAGAAAAAACTGGCTTTTCAGCAACACAGCCAACGGAGCCAAAGCAAGTTCCGCACTATATTCACTTATTTCAACGGCTCAGACGAATGGACTTGACGCAGAGAAATATCTGACGGAGCTGTTTTCAAAGCCAGCGGGAACGATATTATTGCCTTGGGCTGAATAAAGCTGAGATCAAATACAATATGATCAGGTATGTATACAAAAATTTTAAATTCAAAGACAATGAATGAATATGACCCTGCAGGGACGGTGATTCCTTGCAGGGTCTGATTTTTTTTTGGGGGAGGGTGCGGAGGATTTGACGGTTACTATACAGGATGGGTGGTTATGGAAAACAAAGTGTTTAAAATAAGTAAGTAATATAGTTTATGATCAAATAAAGAAATGAACAATTGACAAAAGCAATGATGTTCCAGCAACTATGTATGAAATAATAGTTGCTTTTTTATCACTTTTGGTTGCTGTCAGGTCTTCGACTAGTTTCATAAGCTTTTTGTTTTCATCTGTAAGTTTATTTATGGCTTTATCCTGGGATTTATCTCTTTCCATAATTACGTCTAATGATTCCTGATGTTCCAAAAGCTTGCTGTCTTGTTCTTCATCTTTCTGCTTTCTTTCCTCTAAGAGTCTATCGTGTTCACGATCCTTTTCTGCCTGTTCGGATAGCCATTTGTCCTGTTCTTCGTCTTTCTGTTTTCTTTCCGCCAAGAGATTGTCATGTTCACGATCTTTTTTAGCCTGCTCAGAAAGCCATTTGTCCTGTTCTTCGTCTTTTTGTTTTCTTTCCGCCAAGAGTCTGTCATGTTCAAGGTCTTTTTCAGCCTGCTCAGAAAGCCATTTGTCCTGCTCCTCGTCTTTCTGTTTTCCTTCAGCTAAAAGACGATCATGTTCAAGATCTTTTTTAGTGTGTTTAGATAGCGTCAGGTCTTGTTCTTTGTCTTTTTGCGCCATTTTTGCAAGGACTTCATCGTGATGTTCCGCTTTCTTTTGATGTTCTGATATCGTTTTATCCTGTGATTTTAACGTTTCAGACATTTGCTTTTGCTTATTCATCATATCTTCCTGAGCTTTCAACTGGGATATAACGCTCAGAACTTCTTTTCTTGCCAAGTCGGAAAGCTCCCCCTCTGAAGCACCTCTCAGCTTTAACTCCAATTCACGAACAACTGTCCTGTTGGCAGCTATATTACTTACGCCAAGTGCAAACAGATACTTGGTTATCTCGCTTAGCTTCTTCTGATATTCAAAAGAAAGTTGTTGTGCCTCAACGACCTGTACTTGTGATTCTGCAAGATCAACAGAAGCTTCCTGCAAAGATTCAATAGCTTCTTTTTTGTGTCCCAAACCTGCTGATTTGCCATAAGCCCTGTCAGCAGAAGTTTTTGCAGTCTGAGCCATTTTAACAGACTTCTTCACCTTATCTTCCAAACCTTGTATATCACGCCATTGATCTGTAATGATGTTTGGAAGTTCAGATTGATCTACCTTAAAAATTTCAAGTTCATTACTCATATGTAACACTCCTTTTTTATTATCCCCACTTCAAGATGTCATAAATATCATCTGTAAGTCCTGGGTTATTCTTTTCAGCTTCTGGTATAAGTTTATCTAATTTTTTCATATCTTCTGAAATTTGTTGTATACTTTCTTGATAGCGTTCTACAGACACGATCATTACCTGATATGCTTCTTCGATACTCTTTCCTGCATCCTCGGCTGCTATCCACATATTTGCTTCACAATAATATACCTTGGCATTTAGTAATCTAATACTTGTTGTATAGAGCTGCATACGCTCATTCCTAAGTTTATTTCGTTTTATGCCCATACCGATATCCGTGCCAGCGGCAATAGCAAATCTGCCCACACCTACAAAATTCACTTTGAGAATAAACTCTTTTGCAAAAACTGCTGCATTACCGCCTGACTTTGCCGCTGATCTTATTGCAGCGTCAATTAAATCAAAAGCCATAAACGTTCCAGTTGAGATTGTAAGCATACGCACTATAGTGCGATTTTTGAATGGTAAAGTTGCTTTCCAATCAACTCGTGACATTTCATCAAATGACCTGATATCCTTTGATTTTATTTCATTGCATAATCTTCTTATAAAATAAAAACCACGAACAATGCATTCGTTTATAATCACTGGAACAGCTTGCCTTTTTAATTCATTGGCAACGCCTATTTCAGTCCTCAGATCAAATTTTACAGCTTCTATTATTTTCCCATTTTCATCTTTTTTTGCAAGCAATGTTCCGTTAAAGAGTTTAGATATCCAAACAGAAAACTTCTTATATCCATTATCATCAAGTTTACGGAATATTGGAAGTGCCGATATTTCCTTTAAAAATGAAACTAAAGGACCTGGCAAACCAGTTCCGGTATTACCTTTGCTGATCGAAGAAGATGAGCCAGCCATATCGCTTATCATATGAAAAAACCAGTTGATCAATCCAAATGTAATTTTCTCAGGCAAATTCTTACCGATCAAGATCAGGTCTGCTTGAGACACTTCAACCACTTTAAAGTATCCGGCTACGTCTGTGCCATATAATTTATGTGTAAACTGAGTAAGCATAGAGAAAAATAAACCTATAAGTGTTGGGTGAAGTGAGAAATCTCGTAAATGGTGCTGTAAACCTCCACCGAAATCATTTGTAGCTTTATCGGCAACGATAGCATAATTCTTTTCAAGATATTTTACTGCACCATTAAGATCATCACCTGTATAACCCGCTTTTTGTGCAATTTTAATCACAAAGTTATTTACTTTATTATCACCATATTCATTTGCACGATCTAATGAAAAATCTCCAACCCATATAGAATCAATTGCTCCTGCTAATATTCCGCTTACAACTGCCACAATATAATCCATTCCGTCAGCGTGATTAGTAAGCCTATCTATTTCGGAATTAAGAGCTTCGATTTTTTTATTTGTGATGTTAAGACAATTATCTATATCTTTTATCGCAGCGTCGATGTCATTGCCGCTCTGCTTAATGTCAGTTTCACTTACGGCCGGTATGACTTCAAATTCAACGGCAAGTCCCTCATTTTCTAATTTCAATATTTCACTCATATTATACATCCTAACCTGATCTTTGTATTTAATAGTTAATTATTACCGCTGTAAAAACATTTCTCCTCATACCTTTCCCCCATCGCCCCAATCTCTGCCAGCATATCCTCCACAAGCGGTTTTGGCTCAAGGACTTTTACCCACGAGCCTTGGGAGAGCAGGTACATTATTATCCCCCTGCCGTAGTTGACCTCGGCAGTGATAACGCTCTTTGTGCCGTTCTGCTCAATGACTTTTGCGGTGGGCAGCCTGTCAAGAACTGCCTGCAAAGACAACCCCGAAAACTCAAAGGTTATCCGCACGTTGTCCCCTGGAAACATAAACTGATTTTTCTCACGCAAGTCGCCCTCGTCAAAGCTGTGCTCACGATCAAGCTGGAAATTCTCCCTGTGCTCAACAATATTTTTTATCCTGTCAATGCGGAAATACCTCGCCTTGTACTGGGTATCATCTGCCGCATATGCGATAAGATAAAAATAATATTCGCTGAACATTATCGCCGCAGGCTTCAGCTTCCTAACAACTTCGCTCCTGTCCATTTTCAGATATGTTACCGAAATGACCTTCTTACCATCAATGCACTGCACAAGACGCCAAAGATTGTTTATCACGCTGTCGCAGTCAGAGCGTACCTCGTGATAATGATATATCTCCCTGCGGATCACCTCATCAAGAAGCTTTCGGTCATTGGCAGTGGTAAACTTTCTCAGCTTAGATACAATGAATAGCATATCTTCTTTGCTGAAACAACGTGCCCCGAGTATCACTTTTACCAAGGCAAAAAGCTCCTGATTTTTCAGAAACTCGTCACTTTTAAGTATGTAAGCCCTGTCCTTGTGCGAATATGTGACCTCGGCATTTTGCATAAGCTCCCTGTGTTCCGCAAGAAAATCGTTTATCCTTGCAACGTCACGACTGACACTCTTTGATGATATCCTATACTCCTCCGCAATAAGCCGATTAGGCACGACCTCGCCGTGCAAAAGCCGATAAAATATTTCAAGTACTCTGTCTAAACGCTCATTTTCCATTTTATTACCCCTCTTTCTTACAATTATACCACATTTGATTTTGAATTTGTTAAGCTGGCTGCTTAGTATAACGTTTTCGAAGAATATTTTTTTAATTTAACCAAAAATGTCAAATTATCGGTGCGGCAAATCATCGTATTTTGTCGTTTTATCTTGCTTTCAGTATAGCATAATTGCCAGACAAAGGTATGTCCGTTTAAAATTAGTTTACTTTTACATTATAACCCTTTTGAGCGGTATATGTCAAGAAATAATACTAATATAAGCGGTAATATTGTCACATTATATATATTATAATAGGTATAGTGATACAAATCGACGAAGGGAGCGAGAAAATGACAGAAAAGGATATCAGTAACAGAATTACGCAGCTTAGATTGCAAAAAAATGTGTCCGAATACAAGATGAGCCTTGCACTCGGACACAGTAAAGGGTATATTCAAAGCATATCATCGGGTCGGACGATGCCGTCCCTTGGTGAATTTTTTGCCATTTGCGAGTATCTTGAAGTCACTCCGAAGCAGTTTTTCGACGATGACAGCAAGGATCCAGCCCTGACGCAGAAAATAGTTGAGAGCGTATCGAAACTTTCGGAAAAAGACCAACGATTGGTGCTTGAAGTCTCGGAGAGATTGGGTAAAGAGTGATTTTTGAGGTCTCAAACTGCAATATCAAAGTAAAAAAACAGCGTACCGCAGCCCCCTGCGATACGCTGTTCTCATATAAAATTACTTCTTAGTAGTCACACTCTTTGAAGCCGACCAAGCGCCATAATACTTAGTACCCTTTACAGTTGTGTACGAACGAACACGAACATAGTATTTCTTTTTGCCTGAAAGCTTTGAAATAGTGGTCTTGTCGGTCTTGTTGTTTGTTATGGTAACTTTCTTTGCACTTGTGAACTTTGAGTTGGTAGCGTACTGTATCTCGTATCCGGTAGCAGAACCTTTCTGCGCCCAATCCACAAAGAATGCCTTGCTCTTAGCCGTGAGCTTCTGTATCTCCTGCTTGGCAGGATTTATCTTGAATGTCTTTGTGATAGTGCCTGTGTAAGAGCCTTTTCCTGCGACTTTTACAGTGGCAGTACCTATATTCTTGTTGCTTGAGTATGAAACTGTATAGTCAGTGCCTTTTTTCAGTGTTTTGCCATTGTATTTAACAGTAATGCTTTGCGTGATATTTTTGCCCGTGTATGACTTGTTTGAAATGCCAGAAATGGTAGCTTTCTTGAAGTTATTTTTGATACTGTAGGTCTTAGAAACTGAGCCTGTGTAATTGCCCTTGCCTGTGATAGTGACCTTTGCTGTGCCTACCTTGGTGTTGTTTGAATAGGAAACTGTGTAATCTGTACCATTCTTCAAAGTTTTGCCGTTTAGCTTGACCGTTACACCAGGCTTCTTTGCCTTGCCATCATAAGCGTAGGTCGAAGTAGAAAGTGTCACGCTTGCCTTTGAAATGCTAATTCTTGAAAGTGCAGGAATTTCAGCCGTTTCAAGAACTTTCTTGCAGACTGTACATTCCTTGTGCTTTGAGCCTTTAACTCCGATAGAAGCCGTTTTGTCGACTATCCAACCGCTTGATTTGTGACCTGTGGCATTTATCACTGTCTGAACCTTGATAACAGTATTGCAAACTGAGCAATGTGAGCCGTCTGTTTTGCCTGCGGTGGTGCAAGTAGCAGGGTAGCCCTTGTCGGTAACTGCAGTGTGACCCTTTGCAGGAAGCTTTTCTGTAACTGTCGCATTACACTTTGTGCAAGTCTTTATAGCAGTACCCTCTGATGTGCAGGTCGGCTTTTTTGTTACAACAGAATTTCCGTAGCTGTGACCTGTTGCTTTTGTTGTGCTATCCTTGTATGAAGTACCGCAAACAGAACACTTGTGGAGAGTGTAGCCGCCAGTAGTGCAAGTAGGTGCAACAATTGTGTCAGCATATTTGTGTGAAGTCTTTGGTATAGTTTCTGTAACTGTCGCATTGCACTTTGTGCAAGTCTTTGTTTTTGTACCCTCTGATGTGCAGGTCGGTTGTTTTGTTACAACAGAATTTCCGTAGCTGTGACCTGTTGCCTTAGTTGTGCTATCCTTGTATGAAGTGCCGCAAACAGAACACTTGTGGAGAGTGTAGCCGTTAGCAGTGCAAGTAGGTGCAACAACTGTGGTTGTGTAGCTGTGGGAAAGCTTTGCAATTTTTTCTGTTACTGTTGCTCCGCACTGCGTACAAGTTTTTGTTTTTGTACCCTCTGATGTGCAGGTAGGCTGTTTTGTGATAACAGCACTGCCATATGTGTGGCTCGTGCATCCGCAGGTGAATTTGTATGTCTTTGCTACAGACGGATTGTATGTAGGATAAATTTTTACAGTGAGTGAACCGCCGTTTTTGAATGTGATACGTCTGATATCATTAGCATAGTTTTCAAGCTTATTTACACTTACCATGCTGCGATCAGAAAATTCAACTGTGTAGTCTGTATCGTCATAAAGCCAGAAATCAATGCTGTCGCCCACACTGAACTGAGTTTTGCTCAATACGCTTGAAAAGGACGTATTCGAAAGGTCTGTGCGCCAATAAACAGTGGTAGAGGTCGGTACTGTGAACTTATTCACATAGCCGCAAGACTTGCAGGTCTGTGTTACAGTGCCGTCAGTTTTTGATGCGTACTTTGTTTCGTAGTCATGACCTGTTTTGACGTCAATCGTCTTTATATCGTCAAGATTTGAAAGGTTCAGGGAGTTAAAGGTCACGTTATTTTTATCGTAAACATACCAAACTGCTCTGCCGTTTTTTATAACAGGCTGGCAATCTGAAAGGCTTCCCTCAAAGGTGTGTATACTGCCGTTTACTGTGCCGTCAGCGTTTAGCTTCACACAGCTTACCTTTGTATCTCTGGCCCACAATAGCAAAAAGCTGTTATTATTTATCTTCACAAGCTGTGGAGCTGAAGCTGAGTCTGTACCCTCCGCATAAGAAGTTATCTTATTGAGCTTGTTTGTGGAAAGGTCCTTTGAAACAGCGGAAACGTAGACGTTTCGTGTTTCTGACGTATTGATATAATCAAGGTCTACTGTACTCTGTGCCACGATATAGCTTGATGATGACACATCAAAGCCGCCTATAGCCGCACCTGTATAGTTATAGTGACCGGCGGTATATTCAGGGTATGTTACAACGTCGATATTGCTGACCTGTTCAAAATAACTTGGGAAAAATTTGCCTGTAGTAAAATCAGAATTATACTTCACCAGAACGGCAGAACGTGGATGAGCGTCACCATGGTCGAGGGCGACTATATGGTTGCCGTCGGTTTTTATAAACTGATTGAAGGAGTGGCTAACATAGCCATAATCAACGTTCATGACGCCGGTATATGAATCAGTGATAGTCATTGAAGGCATATCCACTTCAATGGTAACATTAGCCTGATGATTATTGCCGTCGCTTGATTTATACATTTCATGGCAGGTCCTCACAAGCAGGTGGTCACCGCTATGGGTCATTCTTGCCGAGCCTGCATCGAATGGAACTGTAGTGTTAGCTCCATACAGACCGCAGGACTTTATTTTGTTCCAATTCTTATCATACTTCGTTATACGGAAAACCTCGAGGGAGTCGTTTTGTTTCGGATTTTCCTGACCGCTAAGGACATAATAATTATTGCCGGAGTCATAGAAAGCACCAAAGATCGGCAGTTCATTGTCGATAAGCTTAGTGCTGAGCGGTTCAAAATCAGAGCTGTAATATTCCACAAGGAGCTTGCCCTTGATAGCGCCTGACTGGACACGCATATAATTGCCGTTGTCGCACACTGTCAGGTAAGATTTCACTGTGTCAGACCATTGCACATAGTCCTGATCATTAACATTAGAGCCTGAATACGCAACACATTGCGCCACGGCAAAGGCACTGAACGATCCAGCAGACACAGCAGTAGAAACAGCCATTGCGCCAGACAGGACAATGCTCAACATTCTTTTCTTCATATTCATCGATTTCATCACCTCATACAAAAACTTTTAAACAAAAACACCTTTATATATATAATATCACAACACAAGGCATATGTCAATGAAAATAAGTTACAATGAGAATGATTTCAATAAATTCGTCATACGCCAAAGGTCAACGCAGTAAAAAAGAGCAAAGAGGATACAAAACAGAAAAAACGCCTTGACAAGGTTTGATGGGTGTGATATAATATTACAGTGGTATTTCGAGGTGTGGCTCAGTTTGGTAGAGCGCTGCGTTCGGGACGCAGAGGCCGTGGGTTCAAGTCCCGTCACCTCGACCAGTCACTCGCCATGACGGGCATTGTCCGTCATGGCTTTTTATTATCAGAACTTAACGCCGCAGGGAAAGTTTTTGTATTACCTAAACAAGTAGGGTTATGCTTTGAGGAACCGAAAAGCGTAACTCTTTTTATTTTGGTCGAAACGCAGGCTCGAACCCACTGTTCAACGTCCCGTCACCTCGACCAGTCACTCGCCGTGACGGGCATTGTCCGTCATGGATTTTTTATTATCAGAACTTAACGCCGCAGGGGGAGTTTTTGTATTACCTAAACAAGTAGGGTTATGCTTTGTGGAACCGAAAAGCGTAACTCTTTTTTTGTATGCTCCACATAGCAAAAGTGCCTTATGACTAGCATTAAGGCACTTTATCGATTCAATCTTTCCCCCAACCTCTCCGAAATCTCCAGCACAAGCTTCTGATCCTTCTCAGAAAGCCTCGATACGCTGTCCACGATCTTCTGTGTGAGAGCAGGATTTTTGCTGCCATCGTCGAAAAACTGCTGATGATAAAGATATAGAGCAGATATAACGAACCATGCTTGAACGTGTCGAAAGTATCGAGCCTAGAATAAGAGATTATGCAGAAGAATGGCATATCAACATATTCAGACAAAAAGATCTCCGTTGGAGATATAAGAAAAACTCAGCTTATCACTACCTATGGTGTTGGCGCTATAGTTGACTTTAAGAACGATACTGTTGTTATCGCTTCTACAGACGATTGGGACTATTCCCCTAATGACGCTGGTGAGGTAGAAAATCGAAAAATATTCAGCTTTTTAAGGAGCTTCATCAGCTTTATGCTGCTAAGCGTTTGTAGATATCCGCACCACATTGCATACAGCGCTCTGATTTTCACTTGTCCTATTTTTTCTTTCCAAAAAACAAATTAAACAGAATATCCACCACATCTTTTACAGGAATGAATATCACCGCCGCCTCTTGTCCCCCAAGAGAGCGGCGGTATCTACACTACGCTACTTTTCAGTAAGATATTCATTTCTGTCAAACAACTGCTCAATTGAAAGATTTTTAAACCTCGGAATGTTGTATCCAAACGGCGAGTTGAGAGCCTTTACAAAGTCTTTCGTATAGCCGTGATTTTTTAAAAGATCGTCCTCATACTTTATTTTCTCTTCTTGCTTTGTGTCATTTTCCCTTTTCGTGATACAGCGCTGCATAACATAATGATAAATGGAGAAGTAAGAATCCACTGTACGAATATCTCCTATGTATTCTTTCAGTTCACGAACTACAGTAAGATGAGCAATACAGTTGCGGTATTTTCTTGTCATGCTGCTGTCTGCATTATTGATATCAACTTCGACGCACTTACGCAGCCGCCTGTTCTTTTTCAAGAACAAATTCGGCGACTTATCACAAAGTTCACAAAGCGTCTGTGAAAGTATCCTGTAGTCATTTTTCAAGTTCTTTGAAGCCAACTCAGGAATTATCTCCTTATACAGCCCAAAATCACGTTCAAGGCAGTGTATCGCAATAACATACCTTGCATTGACATTTACAAGATTTTTCACCAGCAGATACATGACCGTAAGATAAAGCCCGATAACAGCCTTTGCCCTCTCCTTAGCCACGTTTTCTCTGCCCTTTGCCTGCTGTTTCACATTTTTGAAATCATCAAAGCTGATGTTCTTTATCATTCTCGCAAGCTCACTGCGCTTTACTTCCAAAGAACTGTTCATGTCAGGAAATTCCACACAACTCTTGTAATAACGCTCTATCTGCGTGTCAGGGATACCCCCAAGAACAAACATGACAACTTTCTCATTCTTAGCCACTTTTCTTATCTTCTGAGCATTCGCATACTTGATAAGGTATACAAACCGAGAGGACTCGATAACATTGTTTGTTATGAAATTCCTCAGACCATGTATGCCCTTGCCTTTTTCTTTAAGTTTTAAAATCTCGCTTATCCTATCGTCCGTGATATTGTCGTCTATACCGAGTATAGTCAGTGCGTCACGGAACATCGTAAGCTTTGCCGAAGACGCAGGCTTTCTCATGGAAGCAATGTTCTTTACGATAAAAAGCTCGTTGGTTATCCTCTGGCTGTCATTGAACAGCTTGTAGCCCGCCGTAAGCTCACACTCAACATCAACAGCAGAGCTTTTCATTATCTTCAAAAACTCCTTGATGTTATCAAACTTGCTGATAAGCGTTGTAAGAAGATCGTTTATCTCCTTGCCGTCAAGAAAATAAGTGAGCATATATATCATTTTGGAGAAATACAAAAGGTCAGACGCATTCTTCTTTTCGCTGTCAAGAATTTTCTCATCAAAATCCATGTCAGCCTTGCCAAGCTCCTTGATAACGTCACCGTTCATGTGGTCGGCGATATTTTCAAAATCATTCCTGAATTTGCCCCAAAGCTTTGACGCTTCATCAGCATATATCCCCTCTTTTTCATCATCGGTCATTGAAAAACGCAGTTTACGCACAAGAGCTTCGCCTGCGACAACATCATTTCTGTAATAGTTGCAGAAAAGCAGAAAATCCATAAGCTTGTACATCTTTGAGCGCACAGAGTCATATTGCTTGTCCTTAAATCTGAAGCCGTATTCGTCCAGCATTTTCTCACGAAGCTTTTTGATAGAAAAGCCAAGATTTTTCTGAGATTTAAGCACAATGAAATCGTAATAAAGGCGTATGATATCATCAGCCTCATAGCCTTTCATCATATCAATAAGCAGGCTGATATTGACCTTGTTGCCCTGGATAAAGCCCTTGTTTATAGAATCAAATCTCTCATCTACAAGATAGTCAAGAGTTTCTCTGTATTCGGAATCAATAATGTCAATAAAGCTGTAAAGGTCTTCATCAAGCTTACTTGACTTATCATGGAAAACACTCTGCCTTATCTGCCCCACAATTGCAAGCATATGATAAACACGCTTTTTGTAAGCTTGCGAAACTCTTGTGTCTTTTGTCTTTGGCTCTTCAAGACCGAAATAGCCAAGGCGCTTAGTTTTCAGCAAGTCATTAAACTTGCTAAGGCTTTTCTTGATATTACCCTTTACCTTATCGGAAAGATTGCTTTTATCAGGGTGAGTAAAAACTTCATAAGTATTTCTTGCAGAAAGATACCCCATAAAATCATCATAACTTTCAGAACCCTTTATACCAAGCATATTATTCAGCGCATAAACGATATTCGTTACATACACCGCAAGTATCTTTTCGATATCCAGAATGTTGTAAATAAGCTGGATATGTATATTATCATCAAAAGTTTTGCCGAAAAAGCGCTTTTCAAGCTCCGATTTAAGCCCCAGCATATCCCATCTTACAGGCGAGCTTTCACCGCTTCTGTGAGTAGGGTTTGAAGTATTTATCTCCACTCCGCTCTCAAAGCCATGCTTGCTTGAAAAAGTGATGTTTACCTCGTTTACATCACCAAGCTCGATATTGCTGTTGTCCTTTGAAGAAAGCTGAGTTTTGTTGTAGTTATTATTATCCACCTTATCCACCTCATATTCAAGCACAGCAGAATTACCCTTGCCGAAAGAGGTTATGTACATTTTATTTTCGCTGACAAGAATAGACTTCATTCCTGCCGCCTTTACGGAGGATTTTTTCTTCTCTGCCGCAGGTGCAATGACCTGTGCAGCAGGCATGGCAGCGATCGCAGGAGCAGCGTTATTATTTATCTCAGCCGCTTTGAGCTGTCTGGCTTTTTTCTGAGCCTCACGCAGCTCTCTAGGCTTCATTTTATTCTTTTTTGCCATAAATATCACTCCTTATATTAGTTATCCCTTAGCGCATTGAGCGTTAAGGGATTTTTTATTTGTTATTTTTGATGTTAGACTTTGCCAGTTGGTGCAAATTCGCACCAATGTAGTAGAGTTCCTGACACGCCTAACACAGGTGTTTCGTTTTAGACTAGTGCAAATTCGCACCAGTATAGTAGGAGTTTATGAGTGGTAAACAGTACTATAACGTTTTAGACTAGTGCAAATTTGCACCAGTGTAGTAGCAAGGAGATTAAAGAAACACAAACAGGAGGGTTTTAGACTAGTGCAAATTTGCACCAGTGTAGTAGGTCAAAGTTGACAAAATAATCAATGATATTCTGTGATAAAACACCAAACTTATCTTATCGACACTTTAATACATGTATATTATACCATTTTCAGACACAAATGTCAATAGAAAGTATCTATTTTACATAAAACATTTTTATCGCCTCCCGTCTGTTGTAATTTTACCTCAGTCCCCAAGCTCCTTGACAGCTGCGATAGCGCAGTCAAGTACAGCTACGATGATAGCCGTAAGGATCGTCTTTCCCATTTTTATCACCTCCTGTCCTTTGTTCTGTATACATTATACCACCTTATCATCGTCAACAAAAGTGTAATTTTCAAAAACTTTTTTGTCTATGTTTTTATACTTTTATCACGCTTTTATGGCGCTTTTATTATAATTTCAGCAAAATAATTTTCTATGATATTGACAAAAAGTACATTTGTGATATAATGGATACAAGAGGTGATAAAAATGAGCATGACCCCAAGCACATTCCTGCCAAAGCGTGAGGACGGCGTACCATATATTGCAGAGGTACAATCCATACCCCTTTCCCCCACTGCATATTCCGTTATCGTCAGAGACAAGTCCATATTTGAAACAAGCCTTTCCCCTAACGGCGGCAGTGTATCAATGTCCTCATTTCTCACAAGGATATTTGACTCAGCATACAGAGCATCATTAAAATACAAAAGCGAAGAATATAATGGGATACCGCTTCTGAACGCATTTGTCCAATGGCAGATTGAGGAGATCGACGGCAGTCTTGATGATAAAAGCAAGGAGATAATAAAAAGCTATCTTATCTCAAAGCTCTCTGCAAAATACAAAAAGACCAAGACCGAAAATGCAGTGCGAGTAAGGCTCAGCATATGCCGTGACCTTTACGATACACTGAGCCGTGATGACCTTTGTTATGAAAACAAGGTGTACGGCTCGACCCTAAGAAGATTTCTGAAAGCCGTGTATGAGGATTATGCCCTGCTGTCAGATTGCGAGCGTGAAAGGCTCATTTTCGCCGACAATATCATAAAAATAAATGAAGTCATCAAACAAAACAGCAACAGATATGACAACTTCATTTACGCTTATTCCAATATGTACAGCCGTGAAAAGCGCCGCATAAGGCTAATCCCTTATCGTATCGTCAGCGACGAATATAAGATGTATAATTATCTCATCTGCCTGTCTGACGAAAAAAGTGCAGACAAAGAGTTTAAAGCCGACAGCTACCGCATAAGCAGATTGAGCGGACTAAGCATTGCAGAAAAACTCAGCCAAAAAGAATATTCTTCCGTCACCGAATACGAGCGGCTGAAAGAAGACCACGTCAAGTCCGTGAAGCACCTCCTCAACGACCCACGTTTCGGCAGTGACGAGAGCGACATTTCAAAGGTGTATCTCACCGAAAAAGGCGTTGAAATGTTCGGCAAAATACTCTACCAGCGCCCCATACTAAAAGGCAATGAAAAGCCCAAGCCCAACGCTGTCAACGAGTTCATCTCCCCGCCTATCCAAGTCAAATACTATTTCAATAAGTTCGGCAAAGACGGCGTTATCCTATCCCCAAGCGACTCGTTTGAAGAAATGAGAACGCTGTATGTCGAGGGGGCTGAGGCATATAACCGAGTAGTTGAGATGTGAGAATATATGAGTTTATCTTTGTAAAATAAACCGCCCCCATTCGCTAGACTTTTTGACCTAGCAAATGGGGGCGGTTCAAATATCAATATCATTAACTAAAAAAATCAAGACATAAACGCAAGCGTAATATGCGGATCACTTTACTTTTCTGCCGTAAACCTTGCCCACTCATATTCCGCTGTAAGCGGAACTGTGCCGTCAAAGGCTTTCAGCCAGCTGTCAACGCCAATGCCGTTCCACGCATTCATCATTATTTTACCAGGCGTAACAGGCAGATTTTCTGTTGCCTTGTATGCTTCCTTTCCGTCAACATACCAAGTTATGCTGTCCTCTTTCCACTCAAATGCGTAAGTGTGAAAATCCTCAGAAGCGTCAAATCCAAGATCATACATATATTCGTGTTTGCCAACACCATTGGTGTAGTAATTGAACTGCACCTTTGTTGTGTCCTTGCCAAGGACTTCAACGTCAATTTCGTCCCAAGGATTATCCTCCGACGGACCTGTGTATGTAAAGAACGATGATACAACGCCGTCATTCTTTATGGCTTTCATTGAAACCTCATAAAGTCCATAGCCATAATTTTCCTTTGAACGATACTCGCCGCCTCTGTACGCTTCGGAATCGCCCATACTGTCAATGGTAAGCTGCATTTTTCCGTCATTGAAAGTCACGTTATCTTCGCTCCACGAACAGTTGAATGGATCACCATTTGACCAGCCTGCTGAAATGGAAAAATCATTTGACGCACCCTTGCTGAAATCCGCCTCAACAGTGTATGGAGAATTGCTTTCCGTTTCCGCCTTGCTGCTGACATCTTGCGAAGAACTGCTGTCAGATGAAGCACCGCAGCCACCCATAGACATAACTATCATTGTGAGAATCGACATAGCCAAAACTTTTTTCATTTTTCATTACCTCCGAATAAATATCAGAATTTTATCTTCTATAAGTATTATAAATCAACAGATGTGATATTTATATCAGAAAAGTAATGCAAATATCAGATTATTAACATCAACTTATATTTTCGATCTGCTTGTGCTATGCTTGTTCCAGTTTGCACGGAAAAACTGATCTCTATACTGTTTCGGCGTAAGTCCTGTCTGTTTCTTAAAGCAGGCAATAAAATGGCTGTGCGAGCTGAAAGCAAGATAATTGGCTATATCAAGCGGACTATATTCAGAATATCTCAGCATATTTTCAGCCGCTTGTATCCTTTTAGACATAATAAAATCAGAGATCTTTACGCCAACTTCCTCTCTGAAAAGCTTTGAAAGATACTGAGGCGTTATGTTCAGTTCATCAGCTATCTGATTGACGGTCACGCCCTTGTAAATATTATCGAAAATGCAATCAAAGCACATAAGGATATGCTTTGAGTAAACGTTCTGTGACGCAGCCTTTTTCATTTGCTTTGTATAATAAACGATGACTTCTTTGTGTACAGCCATAACGCTTTCTTCGTTGCGGCACTCATCACATTTATTAATGTATATATCGCTTATGGTATATGCAGTTTCCGGGTCAAGTCCACCCTCAATGCAAAACCTGCACAGCATAGCTATGGTTATGACAAGATGATACTTGACGTTTCTAAGGTCGTCTTTGCTGAGTCTGCCCTTTCCGTTTGTATCCAGCGGCGTATACAAACGTTTGACCGTTTCAAGGTCGCCCTCCCGCACCGCAGAATAGAATTCCAGTTCCGTTTCATATGGTGAATGATGATAGTCATTTTCCTTTTGCATAAACTGCCGCTTAGACAATTCTCTGTTTATTTCCATAGCTTTCACCCCCTGCTTTTTAGATTATTATATCATATTTACAGACACAAGTAAAGCTTCATATTTATAGAAAAAGGACGGCAAATCACCCTGCCGCCCTTTTTTCTGATAATTAGATATTATTTAGCCTCTTTCATTGAAGTCATAGCCTCGTCGATAAGATAATCTATAGCCTTTTCATTTTCCTGAACGACCTGTGACCAGCTCTTTGACTCCTGCGGATTCATTGTTCCTCTTATTGCAGTATCGCAAATAGAGTTAAGGTCGGCAGATACGCCCTGTTCAAAGTCAAATACAGGGTTCTGTGCAGACAGATCATAGATAGTTTCTCTCATTTCAAGCATCTCATCTGTCCAGCCGTAATCGTCCTTGTACTGATCAAGGGTTATCTGATGTGCAGCCTCGTCAAGCTCTGCATAACGGCAGCATTCAAGGAAAGCTGCCACACCCTCAGGATTTTGAGCGTTTCTTACAATGCTAAAGCCATGTACTCTTGAAGGGATATACTGTTTATCACTATCAGCCGAGCAAGGAACAGGAACGAACATTACCTCTCCCTTTGATACATCGCCATAGTTTACAGTTGTTGACGGAGCATTTTCAAGCGCCCAGAGTCCGATAGGATAGAAAAGCGTCAGACCTGTTGCCATTCCGCTTCCCTCTGCGTCCCCTCTGAGTTTCCAGTTATTCTCGTGCTTTGGATAAACAACATTGTTCTTCTGCAGCTCATACATCATATTCTGAGCCTTAGCTATCATAGGGTCAGAAATATTATTTACAAGCTTGCCGTCTGTGATACCGATGAGCGGCACACCTGAAGACTGCTGCAAAGCCTTTTCATAATACCAGCCGTCAAGTGCGTATTTATCGCTTTCAGCGTCAGTAAAGTCAAGACACATTTCTGTGAATGTATCCCAGTTCCACTTGCCTTCTTTGAAAAGCTCAGCAGGATCATCATAGCCGTTATCTTCCATTGTCTGCTTGTTGTATACAAAAACATATGCAGGGTCTGTTCTGATAACGCTCACATAATGCTTATCGCCAAGCATAAACTGATCTGTCGCACCCTTTATGTCTGTCCAAAGAGGCTTTGAAAGATCGATATAATCGTCGATAGGCTCTATCATTGACTTTATAGCACCCTTAGGGAAAACGTCCATATCATCAGCACCGATGAAATCAGGTGAATCATTTGACATTACAAGTGCCGCAAGATCGTCAAACTTAGTTTCCCAAGTGGTCTGCACCCAGTTTATCTTACCATTATACTTTGTCTTGAACAAAGCAAGGTCAGCACCTATCTCCTTGTCCTCTGCCTCAGTAGGGTTGATATCCCAATGTGAAAACCACTTTATTTCGTTGCTCTTGAGATCTCTCACATCTTTCATATCATCAGCAAGTCTTTGAACTATCTGCTGCTGATCTTCCTTAAGCTTTTTGTCAACTACCTTGCTTGATGAATCACTTGAACTTCCGCAAGAAGCAAATGCTGAAAGCGAGCAAACCGCAAGGGCAAATGTTAAAACTCTTTTTGCATTATTCATAGCCATACCTCCGAATATTACTTTCTTCTCTTTGCAACGATCACTGCTGTGCCGGCAAGAGCGATAACAGCAAGTGCTCCGCCAACAGCCGCACCTGTTTCTGCTGCCTTAGATGTATTGTCAGATGCTTTTGAAGATGCAGCCGCTGCTGCAGAAGTCTTGTTTGCATCCGCCTTAGATGAAGAAACGTCTTTCTTTGACGTATCAGCCTTTGAGCTTGAAGCATCAGACTTTGAATCTGCCTTTGAAGCATCTGTTTTTGACTCTCCGCCCTCGGCAGATGCAACACCGAAATCAAGCGTCATTGAAAGTGTGCCGCCGTTGAAAGCGCCTTCCTTCTCCCAGCCTGCGACCTCAGGACAAGCTTTCTTTGTTACCTCGCCTGTTTCCTCATTGACCTCGTCAGTTGGTCTGATATGTATTCTTATTCCACCCTCTGCGTCCTCGTCCATTGAAGTGATAGAATTAAGCGAATCAAAAACTGTTGTTGTGCCGTCCTCGGCAACGAACTTTGCGTCAGATATCTTAACGTCCACAGGATAAACACCATCAGGAAGATTTGCCACCATAACGCCCATATCTCCAAGAGTTCCCTTGCCTGACATTGTCTTGTCGGTGACAACTTTGCTTATCTTATATTCAACAGTTATCTTGCCAAAATCATCAATGCCTACCCAGTCGCCCTGATTCCAGGTCCAGTCCTGACCCATATAAAAGCCCATTGCTCCGATAGAGTAATATGAGTCATTCATTTTTGAGTCCTCCTCTGACGGGTGAACAACATCGCCAAGCTTTGCTGCCGAAACAGAAACTGACATCATTGTTGCCTGTCTCTTATACACATCTCCGAGCCCACGAGACTAGGCATGATCTCGT